>Ga0209542_10012616_pt1 | contig 14733 bp, 27 predicted proteins | sample RifCSPhighO2_01_FD_184028 | JGI IMG/M metagenome (GOLD analysis project Ga0209542, IMG submission 184028) | Soil microbial communities from Rifle, Colorado - Rifle CSP2_plank highO2_0.1 (SPAdes) (version 2) | ecosystem: Environmental > Terrestrial > Deep subsurface > Rock core/Sediment ...
GAAGATTTGCGATATCGTATGAAATTATGGAATATGTACTACAATGATCTTGAACACTGTGGATTGGGTGGGAAAACACCAAACGAATTTCTCACAAATTATCAGCTAACAAACCCGCCAAATGTGCTCGCTTAAGACAAAGTGACATAAAACGAGAAATTATAGCCGGCGTAGAGGCTCGTGGCTATAAAATTCAAATTACCGCATTTCCATCTCAAGAAGAAATAGCCGAGTTCCAAAAAACAATAGAAAAGCTATTCGGTTAGATAGATACAAAAACGGCCCCGCTGGGGCCATTTTATTTAGTAATAACCTCGGGGCCGTTTTTCGTAACAAGAACTGTGTGCTCGAAATGCGCCGAGCGCGAGCCGTCGCGTGTAAGCCAAACCCAGCCATCTTTGCCCATTTTAATCGCAGGGCTTTTTTCGGTCGCCATCGGCTCGAGCGCAAGTACCATCCCTACCTCAAGAATACGGCTGGTTCCGCGCTTGCCCCAATTCGGAATCTCCGGCTCTTCATGCACCGCGCGCCCGACGCCATGCCCGACAAGCTCACGAACTACGCCAAAGCCATTTTTTTCAAGATGCTCTTGTATGGCGGCGCCGATATCGCCGATGCGATTCCCTGCACGTACCTCTTTGATACCAACGGCGAGCGCTTCTTCGGTTACTCGAAGAAGTTTTTGAGCAGTTTTATCAATTTTCCCTACAGGCACAGTAATAGCTGTATCTGTAAAAATCCCGCCGTACTCCATCCCAATATCGAGCCCGACGATATCTCCCTCTTTGAGTATGCGCACGCCGGGTATCCCGTGAACAATTTCGTCATTTACAGAAACACATAAAGACGCTGGATACGCGCTTTTTGCTCCATGTGTTTTGTATCCCTTAAACGAGGGTTTCCCACCGGCACGCCGAATTGCCCGCTCCGCGATTTCATCAAGCTCGCGCGTGGTACCACCCGGACGAACCGCCTTTGCGACAATACGAAGAACGTGTGTAAGAATCTTGCCGCCTTCACGCAAAAATTTGATGTCGTTGTCATTTTTGATGACCATTATATATGCTGTTTTACGATACTTGCTATCTCACCCGCAATTTCTTCCGGCATGCGCTCGCCGTTTATCTGAAAAATAGGCAAGCCAACCGCAACAAAAAATGAGAGGATGGCTTCCGCTTTATATTCATATTCACGAAGTCGGCGTTGAGTCGCTTCAACAGTATCGAGCGATCTTCGCACAAGCTTACCCCCACATACGGGGCAAAATGCGTCATCCTCCGTATCTTTTGACCATATGACCACTGTACCGCAGTTTTCGCAAACCCTGCGGCGCGTATTTCGGAAAAGGGAAACCGCCTCTCCGACAACGATATGAAAAACAAGAATAGACCCGCCGCCGTATGTTTCTTCGAGAAGCGGGATAAGAAATTCTGCCTCCTCGCGCTCCCGCGGAGAACCGGAAAAAATAATCCCCTTCCCGGCACCTGCAATACGGGTTATGTGTTCTTTCTCAAGGCCCATTACCCAATCGCTCGAGACAAGCTCGCCTTTCTCAAAACGCTGTTTTTCTTCTTGTATCTTCGGGCTGTCTTGATTTTGCGGGTCGTAGAGCGTTTTCTCAATAACATGCCCCAAGTCAAAATGTTCAAGTATACCAAAGTGTTTTACGAGCTCGCCCGCCTGCGTGCTTTTGCCCGATCCAGGGGGACCGATAAAAATAATTGCAATAGGGCGCATATTTTTATACTAGCGTGAAAACAATAAAAAAGCTCGCGCTCGGCGCGCGGACATTTGTGGGGAGCATGGAGATCTTGGGGTTCCTTTAATGCAACAATATTTTACAGCTCCTACATCCTTTTGGCATTTGTAAAAAGCTGGTAACTGTGTTTCAATGTAGCGAGAAAGCTCCTCGGAGGTGAGGAATGAAAAATGTTCTTATCAAAGTATCGGGCGATGTAAAAGATCATCCTTATTTTCTCGCATTTGCGGAAGGAAAGACAAAAGGAAATTATGTAGTAATCATCACGGGCGGCGGGACTCAAGTAAGCAATGCTCTTGAGAAAGCGGGATACCGCGTACAATATAATGAGCACGGAAGAATCACGGCAACGTGGGAAGAGCGGAAGATTGCACGGGACGTATTGGAAAAAGAAGCTAAGGATTTAGAGGATAAGTTCTTAGGCAAGGGCATAGTGATACTTCCTCCCATTCTCTATGCAGGTTCGGTCTTGTGCCACATCAACGCAGATAACCTTGTAAAAGCTTTCTACCTCGGCTTTGATGAAATCTATGTGTTTACTCTCAAGGAAAGAGCTGAAACAAAAGAAAAGGAATTTGCGAATTACCCAAAAGTGAAAGTCATATCGCTTGTAGGCTCTTAACGAGCCTATTTTTATTTTGTGTGGCTGGGGGTGGTTTATCCCGCTCACTTCAACTGCGTTCAGCATAAACTTGCCGAAGGAAATAAAAAAGCGGATAGTATATCCGCTTACCTAAAATCCCTTCTACCATGTCATTTCTACGGGACGACCGCAGAAGAGGCAGGAGTTGCTTGACTCAACACAACGCCCACCACCCATATTGCAATCAAACTGTTCGACATGTACAAGAAAATCGCATTCCATATTCATACAAATGTGAGCAAAATTATCGCAGTAATCGGCAGAATAGAAGTCAGCATAAATACATGCAATGTCTGACGTGCACTGTTGGCATGCCGAGGTAAGTATTGCAACATCATAGTATGGCGCCTCTGCCAAACGTGGTTTTTTCAACGAGATGATGCGTTTTGCATCTTTGGGCCACTCTTTCCTTGTCACCTCCATTTCGGGCAACCTCCACATAAAAGTTACACCGGCCAATTATGCTTTGTCAAACAAAAAACGGATGAGATTATCGCTCCATTTGATCGAGTGCTGGTGGGGCTGTCTTCAGAATTATATCAGGAGTGAGACCGACGAATTCGATCGGATAGACACGAAGGATGAACTGGGCGTGTTGTTCGGTCAATCGAAAAGGCGCTCGAAGATGGAAAGCTCTTGTGAAACGAAAAACGCCTTCGTAGTCATCATCTGGCGGTACAACATCTTGTATTTCACAGGTTTCTATGCCAATCCACTGTGACCGTGGCAGAAACCATGCCAATACATGCACCGTAATTTCTTCAATTATGATACTGCGGAAAGAATCACTCGTTTTTCGCTCTTTGGTGAAAAGAGAGGGAAGCTTCAAAACTATCCAGTGGCTACCGTCGAAATGTCTTGCATCCCAAAATCTTTTGGAGTAATCCGCATCAACGACAGGGAATTCGTCTTCCACCCACTCATCGTTAGAAAAATAGACATGTTCATCCCATTTGGAATAGGCGCTGATGACATTCGTTATCGTCTTAACCATGAGATCACCTCGTTTGGTTGTTAAGAAGCATCACCTATTACACAGTGTATGCACGTCAATAAAAATATCAAGGCTTTAGCCTCGCGTATTTTACGGGCCGTCTGAAAGACGAGCCTCGCAATAATTTTACCGCCTTTTGGAAATATCCATGACAGCAAAACTGTTGCGGTGATTCTCATTCGATAAAACTATGGACGGATAAACGGGATCGAATTACCTGCCAGCAGGCAGTGAACCATGTATTACTAGACTTGAAAGAAATCTTAATATTTGCTTGAATAGATTTGGAATACGCGGGAGGAGGGAGGATCATGAACAGAGTAAAGCGACTTTTTTGGAGTTTCATCGTAATCGTTCTAGCGCTTACCCCAACATGGCTGTTTATCGGAGGACGTAGCCTTATTAACCCTACTTGGTTTTTCCAGGAATTCTTTATACTCGGCATCGGCATATGGTTTCTTGGCGGAATACAGCTCGTTCTTGCAATATTGTGCCTCTACGTCCTTTCCATTATACAGACACTACCCCCACAACGCACAAGAAAAGCACCAGTAAGCCTGCGTGGGACCCCGTCGGAGAAGAAGTTCGGCGAGGTGCACGAAATCAAAGTAAAGTGATTGAGGCCGCCAGGAAAGGCGAGGACTACCCCAAAAATTTGGAAAGGTAAAGTTTTAAGAGAAAAGCAATAAGCCGCCCTCCTCATGAGAGCGGTGTTTTTTATTGTATATGTATATACGCCGAGCACATTTACTACGATATATCGTAGTAAATATTCTTTTGCAATAAGCAAATAAAAAAAGCGGATACGAGTTATCGTTCCGCATTTAATTTACTGATCCCATTCGTCTGTTACACCGATAAAGTTGCAACTTTTGCATGTATACCGCTTAGCTGAATAGTAAAGGTGCTTCTGGCCAAAGTACTTCTCCCTACTGCCATATCCTTCTATCTGACCGGCCTTAAGTTTTTCGAGACACCAAGGACAAGTCTTTAGTAGATCGAGTGATTTTGTTTGGCTACAGTGAAGGCATCGCAGTATGCACTCATCCACCTCTCCGTGATGAGATCCAAGGATAAAAATACCCTTTACCTTGGATTCTGGTAGCTTCACCTTTCGGAGAAGCCTAAAGTCATGCTCACATCCATCACGAAGAGATTGAATTTTTTCTTGAAGCCTGTCAACTTCGTTAGGAGTTCTCTGTGATTTCGTAACCACAACCTGTCTCATTTCTACCTCCCAAGGAATCTAAAACAAACATAGCATACCCCGGCAACAAGGCATAGTCTGGCAGGACTGACTATTTGCTCGCCGCAAGTGAGGGAATAGCTTATTACTCGACTTGTAATAAATAGTGATATTTGATTAAATAAAATAAGATAGAGTTCTTAGGAGGTGGGAATGGAAGTTTCTTTGGAATTGACTGGCCAACGTGGCGCACATATCCCCTACAAGCTCGTGGTAAATCCGCAGACCGAGGATTTACACCCCGATTCCATAGATTACTGGCGGGATCAAGGCGAAACTCTTGCAAAGTTTCTATTGAGAGCACTCCCTGACCTTACACTGGAAGTTGCATCAAAATTACTTGCAAAAAAATTTGAGGGGTTTCCTTCCACTTTTCCTGACGTATAACAAAACTTACCGCAATAAGCGGTATTTTTTATTTTTGAGCTGTTGAGAATTATAAAACTTACTCGTACTCGCGGAGTGTGAGCTGTGCGCGGATCTGTTTGATCGTCTCGAGCACCACGGAAACAACGATGAGGAGCGCGGTGCCGCCGATAGTGAGCGTCTGCACCCCTGTTGCGATCTGCATGATAAACGGCAAGACCGCGATAAACCCGAGAAAAAGCGCGCCGACGAGCGTAATACGCGTGATGAGTTTTGAGAGATACTCCGCGGTCGAAGGACCAGGCCGGATACCGGGGATAAATCCTCCTTGTTTCTGAAGATTCGATGAAATCGCATCCGGATCAAATGTAATCGCCGTATAAAAATAGGTAAAAAGAAATACGAGCAGGAAATACATCGACCCGTAGAGCCACATATTATTCGTAAAATTAGCAAGCATAGAGCCGAGACGCGCAACCCACGGCGTACTGGATACCGCAAGGAAATTCCCAATCATCGACGGAAAGAGAAGAATTGAAATTGCAAAAATAATCGGAATCACGCCCGCCTGGTTCACGCGAATCGGCAAATAGGTAGAAATACCGCCGTACATCTTCATGCCGCGCACGCGTTTTGCATACGAAACAGGAATCGGCCGTTCGGCCTCCGTAATAAGAACAACCCCGGCGACAACAAGCGGCGCTATTACCAAAAACGCGATAATAGTCGGGAGAAGCGAAGAGTTATATTGAAAAATAAGCTGGCCCGCGCTCGCAGGAATTCCTGCGACGATACCCGCAAAAATAAGGAGCGAGATGCCGTTTCCAACGCTATATTCGCTGATAATCTCTCCAAGCCACATGAGCAAAATCGACCCCGCCGCTACAATAAGAACATTTAAGAAATAATCGAACGCACCGAGAGGCGGGACAATCTGCTGACGGATAAGAAGCGTCAAAAGGGCGTACCCCTGCAAAAATGCGAGCGGCACCGTGATAAGGCGGGAATATTGATTGAATTTCCTGCGACCCGTCTCGCCTTCTTCCTGATACATCTCTTTGAGCGAAGGGAAAATCATCGTTAAAAGCTGCATGATGATGGACCCTGTGATATAGGGGCCGACCCCGAGCATGATAATGGAAATATTGTCGAGCGCACCTCCTGAAAAAATATTGAGCAGCCCAAAAAATGCGTTGTTATCAAGAACACCTCGCAAACGGTTCGGGTCGACTGCCGGTATCGGAATTGCGGCAAGCACACGAAACACCGCCAAAAACCCGATAATCGTAAGAATTCTTTTGCGAAGGTCGCGATCCTTAAAAACAGCTAGAACCTCGTTCATGATTGGCGTGATACGCTGCACCCCTTGACAATAAGACCGTTAAGAAAATTTCCCGGGGATACGATTTTTATCATCGGGGTTTTACCCTTGAGGCGCCGCACCAAACCTCTTTTCACAAGCAGTTTCGGCGTTACGACCTCACCTTGCTTGAATTTTTTGGCAATAACTACGGCTTTAATCGCGACCTCATGCTTCGGCCGATTCTGATGGCGATACCCTTTTTGCTTCGGAATCTTTTTGATAAGATCGCGGACTTCCGGTCTGATACGGCGGCCGGCTCGTGATTTTTGTCCTTTAATCCCGCGCCCCGAATAACTGCCGCGCTTTCCGCCACGGCCTACGCGCTGTGATCTCTTCTTCTTATGCGTTGGGTTGAGTGTATGGAGTTGCATGATTTTGTTTTAATTTTTTGAGTGCTTCAATGGTAACCTTTGCGTTATTGAGCTTATTTGTTGAGCGGGACAAAATCTTTGCGCTTGCGTTTTCAATCCCGGCAAACGCAAGTACGGTCCGCACCGCACCCCCCGCGACAAGACCTCGTCCTTCGCGCGCCGGCTTCAGCAATAGGTGAGATGAGCCGTATGTTACTTCAACTTCGTAGGGAATCGATTTGGTCTTTGTAAGCGAGATAGTAATGACCCCCTTCTTTGCCTGGCGGAATGCTTTTTCGATTGCAAGCGCGGTATCGGCTCCTTTCGCAACACCGATGCCGACTTTTCCAGCGCGGTTCCCCGCGACTACCGTCGCGCGAAACGTAAATCTGCGTCCGCCCGCTACCACGCGCGCGACACGCCTAAGATCAATGAGTTTATGCTCCATATCTCCTTCCTCTCGCCTTCTTCTTGGTTCTCGTGCCATAGTATTTTTAAAAAATTAAAATGAGAGCCCGCCCTTCCGCGCTGCATCGGCAAGCGCGCGAACACGCCCTTGATAGCGAAACCCGCCGCGGTCGAATACAACCTTTTTTATACCCTTTTCCAGCGCTTTCTTGGCAAGCTCTTCGCCGACATATACCGCCTGCTCTTGCTTTGTCCCTTTTTTCTTCATTTTCAAATCTGAAACTGAAATAAGAGTAACTCCTTTTGCATCGTCGATAATCTGCGCTTGTGTATGTTTACTTGAACGGAATACCGAAAGACGCGGGCGCTCATGAGTGCCCTTCACCGACGCCCGTATGCGGGCGTGCCGCCGTTTCAATCGTTCTTTTGGTGATGTTTGTGCCATAAAAATTAATACTTACGCGCTGGTCGTCGCTTTCTTGCCCGCTTTTCTGCGGATTACTTCGCCGAGATAATGAATTCCTTTCCCTTTATACGGCTCTGGTTTTTTAAGCGCCCGGATCGAGCTTGCAACGCGCCCGACATCTTCTTTTGAATACCCGGAAACCGTAATAAGATTTTTCTCAACTTTAAACTGAACACCTGCCGGCGCTTCCACGCGCACAGGATGCGAAAAACCGAGCTGGAGTTCAAGACCCTTGTCTTTGAGCTCTGCGCGATATCCAACGCCTTCGAGCTCAAGCTTCTTTTCATATCCCTTAACGACACCTTCTATCATATTTGCAATAAGCGCCCGCGTTGTCCCCCATAGTTTTGGGGATTCTTTTGTTTGTCTCCGCGGAACAAGAATAATCGCGTCTCCCTCCTCGCGCACTTCAATCAACGGATGGACGGCCATACGAAGCGAACCAAGAGGACCCTTTACCTCCACTTCATTTTCTTTAATCGCGACCGTAACGCCGCTCGGGACTACAACTGGTTTTTTTCCAATACGACTCATGCCAAAAATTACCGAACGTTAGAGAGGGCTAATTTTTGAGCACCCAGCCCTAATTTCACCTCGACTTTTCCTCGTGGCGCGCGGGCGAATAGCCCGGCCCTACGTGCCCCGTAGGCACGAAGTGCCGTACTGGGGTTCGGGCCAGCGCCACCTTTGGTATTCAATTTATTTTGGGTATTCATATTATATTTGTTTTACTCTTGTGAAATTAGGGCGGGGTAAGGTTTGGTTCTGAAAAATTCTACACCTTTTGCTTGAATTTTTCAACCAAGCCCTTACCAAATTTCAAATAAAACCTCCCCGCCGATATTCGCTCTTCGTGCTTCCTCGACAGTCATAAGGCCTTTCGATGTAGAAACAATCTGCGTGCCAAACCCGTGTTTCACCGAAAAAAGTTCCTCCGCGCGTTTGTAAACGCGCTTCGAAAGTTTTGAAACGCGGCGTACACCGGTAATGCGCCCCTTGCCATCCGTATCATACACAAGCCCGGCCTCGATCATTCTGCGCGTCCGCTTTCCTCGGCGGTCAACTTTTGCGAGATACCCCTGGCGCTCAAGAATTTTTGCGACTTCCCATAAAAGCGCGGAGTACGGGACAAGCGTTTCGGGCTTGCCTGCGTCTTGCGCGTTCCTGACGCGTACCAAAAAATCTGACAACGGATCTCTTACCATGATGATTTTCTCACTCCCGGGATATACCCTTCATTTGCAAGCTCGCGGAAACAAATACGGCAAAGGTTAAAATCGCGCATATACCCTCGCTTTCTGGCGCACCGAAAACAGCGCCGGACGATTCGGCTTGAAAATTTCGGTTTCTTCTCTGCACGGGCGCGTACTGATGTTTTTGCCATAAGCGAAGTTAATTTTAGCTAAAAATCATTATTTTGCAACCCTGGTAAACGGAAACCCGAGCGACTGGAAAAGCGCCTCCGCCCGCTCGCGTGTTCGTGCATTGGTAACGACCGTTACTTCCAAGCTGAAAATTTTCCGCACATCCTCCCCGATCATCTCCGGAAATATGATGTGTTCGCGGATACCAATGTTCAAATTACCATGTTCGTCAATCGCGCTTGTCTTGATCCCTCGAAAATCGCGCGTGCGCGGGATTGCCAAGAATACAAGGCGCTCGAGGAAATCATACATCCGCTTCCCGCGGAGCGTAACGCGATACCCGATCACCATTCCCTTGCGGGTCTTGAACGAAGCGATTGCGACGCGCGCAGGGCGCGGCTCCGGCAATTGTCCCGTGATCTTCATAATGGAATTTCGCACTTCCTCTTTTTCTTTTTCATCTTTCAAGCGGCCGATACCGACATTCACAACAACTTTCTCGATATGTGGAACAGCATGAATATTAGACATGCCAAATCGCTCCCGGAATGTCGGGATCGTCACGCTTTTGTATATTTCAGTTAAGTGTTTCATATGATTACGCGAGATCCGCTTTGCATTTTTTACACACGCGGACCTTGGAATCGCTCTCGACGCGGTATCCGACACGCGTTCTCTTTTTGCAATACGGACAGACAAGCTGGACATTGGAAACAACAATCGGATGAGAAATCGTAACACGCTGGCCTTTCTGACCCTGGCGGCGCGGCTTCGTGTGACGAATCCGCTCATTGACGCCATCAATCATTACTTTTCCGTCGGCAGGATACACTTTTACAATTTTACCGGTCTTTCCATGATCTTTGCCACGAAGTACCGCAACCGTATCTCCTTTTTTAATTTTGAGAAAAGTTATCATAGTACCTCCTCGGCAAGAGAAATAATCTTTGTATAGCCGCGCTCGCGAAGCTCGCGCGCAACCGGACCAAAAATACGCCCCCCCTTCGGCTCAAAGCCATCGACAACAACCGCAGCATTGTCGTCAAACCGGATATATGACCCGTCTTTTCTGCGGAACGGCGCGCGCTGCCGCACAATAACGGCCCGCACAATCTCTTTTTTCTTAAGCGCCTTTCTTGGTTCGGCAATTTGGACTGACGCGACAACGAGATCGCCCAGTCGCGCATAGCGGCGTTTGGAACCGCCTAAAACCTTAAAGACGCGGATGATTTTTGCTCCGGTGTTGTCTGCAACAGTAAGTAGCGAACGCGGTTGGATCATATCTTCTCCTCTACAATACGCCAGTGTTTTTCTTTCGACATCGGCCGCGTTGGTTCAATCGTAACACGATCACCCGTTTTAATCTGAGTGTTTTCATTGTGTGCCTTGTACCGCTTTGATATGCGTATATATTTCTTGTATTTCGGGTGCTGCCTCAAGCGCGTTACCTCAACAACTACAGTTTTCTGCATTTTTGTCGAAACAACGGTACCCATAAGCCGCTGGATATGTTTTGTCATGATGTTTTCTCCCGTAAAAGAGTTAAAATACGCGCCCGCTCCCGCCGCAATTCGCGTGTTTCTTTAACGTTTTTTGAACGCGCGCGCGCATGATGAAACCTGATCTCTGCAATCTTTTTAGTATCGAGGCGCAAAAGATCTTTTAATTCTTCGACTGATTTTTTTTGTAAATCTTTGATTTTCATATACTCTCTTTATTCTGCGCGCTCCACTACTCTTGTTTTCATTGGCATCTTTGCGCCGGCGCGAAGTAGCGCCTCGTGTGCGACATTTTTCGGAATACCATCGATTTCGAAAAGAATCCGCCCCGGGCGCACGGGGAATACATAGTGACTGACCGCGCCTTTGCCGCCACCCATGGTCACTTCCGGAGGCCTTTGGGTAACCGGTTTATCTGGAAAAATGCGAATCCAAATCTTGCCGCCTTTCTGCACATAGCGGGTCATTGCTTTTCTGGCGGCTTCAATCTGGCGCGACGTTACCCACGCGCTCCCTTCAGACTTGAGGCCAAAACCGCCAAACGCAAGCGCAACGCCGCGAATTTCAACTTTGCGTTTTCGCGATCTCCCCTTCTGCCATTTTCTATACTTTACTTTCTTTGGGACTAACATGACAATTTTTACTGAACGTTAGTGAAGGCTAAAAATTGATCACCCCGCCGTAATTTTGCGGAGGCACTCAACTGCGGTGCGCGGGCGAATAGCCCGGCCCTACGTGCCCCGTAGGCACGAAGTGCCGTACTGGGGTTCGGGCCAGCACCGCACACTATTTTCTTGTTATACCAATGTTTCATATTTTTATTTCTTAATCCATTGCAAAATTACGGCGGGGTTCTCGAAACTACTTTCGCTCGCCTTGCTCGCGGGTAGTTTCGGAAAACACTTCACCGCGATAAATCCATACGCGTACGCCTATTGTTCCATACGGCAAAAGCGCCGTATCGCGTGCGTAATCAATGTCGGCACGAAGCGTCTGGAGGGGAATTCTGCCCTTTTTCAACCACTCGCTTCTCCCCATTTCCGCTCCGTCAAGGCGGCCCGCAAGATGAATGCGAACCCCTTCAACGCCGGCATTCATGGTTTTTTCAATAGTCTGCTTGAGAATACGCCGGAACGGCAGGCGCTTTTCGAGGTCCTGGATAACTTGGCGCGCAACAACGCGTGCGTCGGTCTGCGGATTTCGAATTTCCTCAACGGTTACTTTAATATCGTGTGTCTTCATCTTTTTTTGAACTTCCCGCTTAAGCCGTTCAACCCCTTCGCCGCCACGGCCAATCAGAAGCCCTGGGCGCGGCGTTTTGATGATAATTGAAATCGTATTTCGGGAGCGCTCAATCTCAACATCGGCGACTAACTGCACTCGAAGTTTCTTTATAAGCCATTCGCGCGTCTCAACATCCTGTTTGAGAAATTCCGCGAATCGTTTCGTCTGAAACCAGCGCGATTTCCAATCGCGGAGAATTCCTACCCGAAACCCATATGGATGAACTTTATGCGACATATAATTATTCCTTCGTTTCTAAAACAAGCTTTACATGGCTTGTTCGCTTCTTAAACGGGTACGCTCGCCCGCGCGCGCCTGGATGAAATCGCTTATATACGCGCCCTTCGTCCACGCGAAAATCACGGATAACGAGCATGGTGGATGCGGGAACTTTTGAATTCGTGTGCGCGTTTGCAATGGCACTTTTCAAAAGCTTCAAAAGAGGCTCGGCTCCGCGTTTTACAAGATAACGAAGTTCAACCTCCGCGTCGTGCACCTCTTTTCCTTTTACCAAATCGGCGACAAGCCGGAGCTTGCGCGGCGCAATACGGATTTGACCCAATTGTGCGGATACGAGTGTCATGCCAATTTTTACTGAACGTAAGTGAAGACTAAAAATTGAGCACCCAGCCCTCTATGCATGGTGGCGGTGTACTCGCGACTTTTTACATTTTGTGAAATATTCATGTGTATTCTTTTTCTAATATGCCAAGAGGGCTGGGTAAGGTTTGGTTCTGAAAAATTCTACGCCTTTTGCTTGAATTTTTCAACCAAGCCCTTATTTCTTAGCTGCTGGTGCGGCTGTAGGGGCCTTTGCGGCTTCTGTTTCTTTTACTTTTGCGGCCGCTTCCAATTCCTTCTGCATCTTTCCTCCATGGCGGACGAACTTGCGCGTCGGGCTAAATTCGCCAAGCCGGTGCCCGACCATTTCTTCTGTAATCATTACTGAAATAAAATCACGGCCGTTATGCACGCCAAACGTGTACCCAACCATTTCGGGAGCAATCATGGAAGCGCGCGACCATGTTTTGATTACGGTTTTTGAATGCGCGCCAACTTTCTGAATCTTTTTCAGAAGTTTTGGATCGATATAGGGCCCTTTTTTGAGTGATCGTGACATTTACCCTCCTAAATTTTTATACAATGCGTATTAAACCAACAATTATTGGTTGTGGCATGCATATAATTTATAATATCTGTAATCATGTTCATAAAAATTTTGGCGGGTAAAAAATTACCGAACGAAGTAAGGGCTAATTTTTGAGTACCCCGCCCCAATTTTGCGAGAGTACTCCATCTGCGACGCGCGGGCGAATAGCCCGGCCCTACGTGCCCCGTAGGCACGAAGTGCCGTACTGGGGTTCGGGCCAGCGTCGCGCATGTATTTACTTATAAATCGTTTTTTCATAATACAGTTTTGAATTCTTTTGCAAAATTGAGGCGGGGTGAAGATAGTATTGCTAAATGTAGTTCGCGTGCCGCTCATAAATTTAGATACTATCATTCATTTCCTCTTCGGACGGCGTTCAAGAATATATATATTTGAATATTTTTTCCTGCGCCGAGTTTTAACGCCACGCGTCCCTTTACCCCATCGGTTTTTTGGTCTGCGCGTTCCGCGGAGCTGACGGCCTTCACCGCCACCATACGGATGATCAACCGGATTCATAGCAGACCCGCGAACAGTCGGGCGGATACCCATATGACGAGAGCGGCCAGCTTTCCCTGTCGAGATAAACATATGCTCTTCATTTGAAGGGTTGCCGACTGTCGCCCAAGAGCCAGATGGAACTTTCCTAATCTCTTTTGATGGAAGTTTGAGGGTTGTAAGCTCTCCTTCCTGCGCGACAATCTCAGCGGTAGATCCTGCTGACCGGACGAGACGAGCCCCGCCCATCGGCTTGAGTTCAATATTAAAAACCTGCGTGCCTGGTTGCAACCGCGCGAGCGGCATTGCATTGCCAGGTTTTATATCAGCATCTTTACTTGCAATCACTTCATCGCCTACCTTTGTTCCGCGCCCAGCGAGTAAATAGCGCTTTTCGCCATCGCGATATTGGACAAGCGCGATAAACGCAGTGCGGTTTGGATCATATTCTATAGACATAACCTGCCCCGGAACCTCTTTTTTATCGTACCCAAACGAGACAAGGCGATAAAGCCGCTTGGCCCCGCCTCCTTTGTGCCGTACCGTAATACGCCCAGCATTATTGCGTCCCACGCCACGCCGAAAACCAAACGTAAGGGCCTTTTCCGGGTCCTTTTTGGTGAGGAGCTTGCGGTAATCAATTCCCGTAATACTCCGACGTGATGGCGATGTAGGATTATATGTTTTCATATACCAAGCCTTTAAAAAATATCGATGGCTTCCCCAGCTTGGAGAGCCACCACTGCCTTTTTATAACCCTTTTTTACCCCTTCCGTCAAGCCTCGACGGCGCTTTTTTTCATGAGTTTTCGTGATGCGAATATCGGTAACATGAACACCGTAAAGTTTTTCAACGGATTTCTTGATTCCGGCTTTCGTCGCTCCAGGATGCACGCGAAATGTATACTGCCCGATTTCGGACAACATACGCGCGCGTTCCGTCACATGAGGCGTCTCAAGTACAAACTCTTCAATCTCAACATCATTTGAAAATGAAGTTTGTTTGGAGCTCTCTCCCTCAGCAGGTTCATGCGCTGGCGAATCTTGGCGCACTTCTTTTTTCTCAGCCTTTCTCGCTTCCTCTTTTTCCTGTTTCTTTTTTCTTTTCAAAAAATCAAAAAGTGCCATGTACCCTCCTAAATTTCTTGAATAACAAAACCAACCGCAGAAGCGACTTTTATCCTATTCGTACTCTGTTTTTGTACATCGTGATACATAATGGAAATTTTGGCGGGTAAATTTTCTTACGCCGATATTTTTGAAAGCGCGTCTTTTGTAATCACCAAAAATTTTGGCGTGAGCGCCTGCTCGACATTGATATTCCGCGACTCTTCGACCTCTACA
>Ga0209542_10012617_pt1 | contig 14733 bp, 13 predicted proteins | sample RifCSPhighO2_01_FD_184028 | JGI IMG/M metagenome (GOLD analysis project Ga0209542, IMG submission 184028) | Soil microbial communities from Rifle, Colorado - Rifle CSP2_plank highO2_0.1 (SPAdes) (version 2) | ecosystem: Environmental > Terrestrial > Deep subsurface > Rock core/Sediment ...
AGCTGATTGATTTACCGCTCCTTTTCTAACTCACAGGTGACAAATTTGTTACGGTGCTGGAAGCTGGAAGATACAGATTTGCCGGAAAGGTCAAAACTCCGGATTTTATTTTCCGGTTAATCTGATTTGCAGATTTTCCGGGACTTTGAATATTTATGAGTCTTATTCTACAATCTCAACACTATTCAGGAGCCTGGTGAATACCGCCTGTCCCTCGGCCGGGAAAATATTGTTGACGTGGAGGATCTTATTTGATTCTCCCGGTATCTCAAAAAAGTAATTGTTGGTGCCAACGGAGTCGTCTCCGGTAATATATTTGACTCTCCATCCCTCGAGACCTTGATCGGTTGTAAATTCTTCGATCTCGCTCACTCCCTTCAAACCATCGAAGAAGGTGTGGTAATTTCGTACAAACCCTTCCTGATTTCCTCTGTATTTGGGGTCGTAATTTGAGATCGTCTCAACCAAAACCATCAGATTAAGTTGGGCCGGGACTGCGGCAATGTCAAAAGTGACTGCATCGTTAACGTCACCCGGGAAAACCAAAGGATACAACTCCGTAGGATGCTTATACTTATACTGTCCTTGTGCGCTGACAAAATCGACCCAGTCGGCTGACTCTGCCATCTTGGCATAATCGTAACTTGGCCTTTGAGCTTGAGGAGTTGTTTCTTCCCCGGTGTAGTTTAATCCGGCTGGAAAGACCGTTTCTCCCTTACCTTTCTTGCTCACCCACCAATAAATCCCTCCGACAAGCAGGAGGAATACTATCAGTACGACAATGCTTAATGCGGTTAATGAACCCTTGTCTTCTGCCTCTTTTGTGGTTTTTGCGTCTTGCATAGTTTGTTAGTTTTTAAAAAAATTCTAATACCTTTTAACTATAAAGAATTTTAAAATCAATGTCAATATAATATTGGTTCTATTTTTTTACTCTGAACACAATCACATCCTTATTTCTATAAACCTCCTGCAAAAAAGGGTAGCGTAAAAGAGGATCTATTTTAAATCCCTCCATCGAAGTCAATATAATATAACCGATATTATTTCTATTCAAAATTGCTTCTGCTTCTTGGGCTTTAATCCAACCGTTATAAAAATGGCTGACTGTGGTTTGCCTTTCTTCATAATCGGGGGTGAATGAATGTCTGCCTAAATAAACTTTTTTATCGACAAAGATGGGCAAAATCGCTCCCATAAAAACACTTGGAGTAGTTAAGACGGCCTTATTATCCTTAACAGAATCTATAAATTGGAACCCCTCGACAATATTTTTTTTTAAATAAACAGTCTCGGTGAAAATATTTTTATCAATCAGACGAACATAAAAAGTGAGTATATTGGCGGGAAGAAAAAGCAACAATATTATTATGGCTCCAGGAAAAACTATCCATTTCCCCATCTTGGGTAAAAGGCGCCCGATTTGAATCATGCCCAGTAAAGATAAGACTCCAAAAAATAAATAACTTAGAGGGGTGAGAAATCTCAGATTATGACTGCCTAAATAATAGGCTAAATTGGTTGAAAATAAAAAATAAGAGGAGACCACAAATAAAAAAAGCAGCCAACGAGTAGGCGACAATTTCTTAAAATAGAGCCAAAGGCCAAAAGGAACAAACACGAGGATTGGCCCTGTTGTCAAAAGAATATCTTTCAAAGATGGGTGTAACTGATAACCTTGATCAGCCCGGCTGCTCAACAGCAACATCGGTATTTGCTGATGATGCATTTTCAATAATACGGCCGCCGGCACAACCAAAAATAAAATTATAAAAATATATAACAAACCTTGAAACTTTAATCTAAATATGTGAAGCAAACCAATGACTATAAGAGCGATAAGAAAAATGAGCGCCTGAAAAGGCGAAAATGTAAGCATGAAAATGATGATGAAAGCCTGCAAAACCGCAGTTAACAGAGCCTGACCTAAGCTGATATCTTCGATCTTATCAAGAGTTTTCCCGACGAGCAAAATTAAAACTAAAGAAAACACCATGCCTAGAAGGTGATGCGGAATCGGGTCAAAACGGTCAAAAAATGTCGCCGGCGACTGCCAAAAATTAAAAGGGATAATCGGAAAGCTGCCTTTTACATTACTCAATTTAAAAAAAGGCCCGGCCGATAAACTAAAAATAAGGGCGGCCAACTGGATTAAAAAATGGCTATCTGATAATATTCTCCTGATGATAAAATACATTAACCAAATGCTGATAAACGACAGTAAAAAAATCGTGACGGCGTAAACTATCATCGGCGAAAGATGGAAAAAGCTGGCAAATTTTCCATAGAAGATATATTGCCACCAAGCCATGATTGTTTTTGAGGAGTCCTTGACAGAGTAAGGATTCTCAAAAAACCAGTTTCCCCTCATTCCTTGGGCAATTCCTCCTACAAAGACAAAATAATCAAGATAATAGTGGGGTATCCAAAGATAAATCGAATCAGCCGGCGTCTTAGCATAACCTATGACAAGATGCAAAATAGAAAGTAAACCAGCGATAAATGAAGTACAGAAAATGACAATCTGACTTTGCCTTAATTTAATACCCCTAAACATAGATTATCTTTTTTTAAAAATAAAAATGCCTAAAAAGCTAACCGCCAATAGAGTGATGATCGCTCCAATAATAAGGCTTTCCGGTAAATAATACATATCAAGCCGGTACTTCCCGGCAGGCACGATAATGCCACTCAAGGCATAATCGACTCTGATAATCGGGAGGCTCTGCTTTCCGTTTAATTTTGCTTTCCAGCCGGGATAATATAGATCCGAAGTCAAAAGAACTCCCGGAGATGCCGTCTCAACTTCAAACATTGTTTTACCGGAAGACCGGGAAAGAACGTTCACTTCAGAAAGAATTGCTTTATTTGTACTCGGAATACTTTTGAGCAATTTGGATGTCTTTTCGTCAACGACTACTTCATTGTCATATTTGAAGTCAAAAGATCTCATGTAACTTGCTATCGAATCGTTATTCGCCTTTGTGATTACCTTGTAGATCATCGTCCCCTTCGGCATTGCTTTAACGTTCTCATACAAGTTGAATCGTTCTGTCTTGAGCAGGGTACGAAACCGTTCGGGATCTAAACTGCTCAGATCTGGCTCATAAGGCAGCATAAGAAAATACCGAGTTGATAAAAGATCCAAAAGAGGCGAATTATAATTGTCAATCACGACATCGATCGGCCTTGATGAAAAAGGGACAATCGTTCGGCCATCAATGATGCTGGCCAAGTCGGCGTACGATTTAAGAAGCAAAGTGTCGGAACCTTTTAGGCTTTCGATTCTTTGAGACATGGCCGCATTTGGATCAAAAAGACTCATCAGATTGCTCCAATCTGTGTAGGCCCCATAACTATGATAAAAACGATAATTATTGTCAAATTTTTGAATTGCCGTCTCAAGCTTAGGATCAGTCGGATAGACTCGCTGGTTGTCAGTTAAGATATACTGCCCTCCAAAAGATAAAAAATCGACTGTTATTAAAATTGAAATAGCCAGTTTTAAAATATTAAATTTCACTTTCGCTAAACCGTAGGCGGCCAAAAAGCTTAAGGAAAATAAGGTCAATAAAAGATAGTGTGAAGGAACACGAAAAAGCTTAAACAAGGGAATATATTGCCAGAATAATCGATATAATTTGAAAGGAAGAAACTCGCCAAAACTTAAAATAAAACCTATCATGCCCAATATTGCTAGAGACAAAATTAAAAGACTTACCTTTTTGCCGGATTTTAAGATAAATACATAGACTAAAGCAAAACTTATAAAAATGCTAAAAAGAAGTTTTTGAAAGAGCTCTAAAGAAGGTAAAGGAAACAATTGATGGAATTGAACTGTGCTCGCGATAACTACATAAATAATAGTCAAAAATATAAGGCCGGCGTAAGAAATTGAAACTGACTTCAAAAAACCGAAGATCGCCAAACCGATGCTGGCGGCGCCGAAATAATTCAGATATTCCCATAACGGATATGTCGATCCGAGATGCTGTCTATAAACGTTGGGCGAGATAAGATTTTTCAGGTGCTCGGGCGTCAGCGAAAAACTGACCGACTCCTCATATGACATGCCTTGAGCCCTGGTTGTCTGACCAACAAACTCCAGACTTGGCAGAAGCTGAACTGCGTCAATTAAAAATGCTAATCCAACAATGAAAGCAAACGTTTTTACTAAAACGACAGCCCTTTTTTTATCCTCTTTAAATTTCTTTATAAACAGCAAAAAAAAGACTAAGACTAAAGATAAAATAATGTAGGCGGTATTCTCTGGAAAACCGGCCAGTATAAGAAGAGCCAAAATAACGGCCGCTTTGCTTATTGACCTGGTATCTGGGGTTTGAACTGCTATGTAGCTTGAAAGAAAAACTAGGGGAAAATATGCCGCCGAAAGAATGGAAGACAGATGTCCAGCATAGATCTTGGCCATCATATATCCGCTTAAGGAAAAGATTACACCGGCGATAAATGAAGCATATCTGTCTTTGACAAAATAATATGCCAATCTTTCCATCCCGATTGCGGCCATAAAGAGATGAATTACGATAATTAACACCGTCGCATAATGAACCGGGGAAAAAAGATAAAGAATATTGGTTGGATAAAAAATGGCCGATACCGGGTGAGCCAGATATGGCTGCCCGCTATTGATAAACGGGTTCCAAAGAGGCAACCTGCCTAGCTTCATCTCAGCCGCTTCAAACGAATCCCAATGCATATTGGCCAGCTTAAAGTCAATGCCTGCCAAATTCTTCTGAGGATTGAATAGCGGCTCTTTAAATAAAAAAACTGCCAGTATGAGAAATATAAAAGGACCAATTAGTTTTCTTGGCACAGTTTTTTTAATCCTTTACCTTGAATATAATAATGTCTTTATTTCGATAGATCTCCTCTAAAAAGGGATAGCGGAAAAGAACTTGAACATTATACCCCTCAATAGAAGTCAAAACTACAGTGTCTATTTTGTTATTATGCAAAAAACTCAAAGCGTCTTCATTGCTCATCGCCCCAAGGTAAAAATTGCTGGTTCTGATATTTTTCTCAAGATAATTTGGCGTTATGTTTGGTCTTGCTACATAAACATGTCTCTTAGCGAAGATGGGGAAAACCGAGCCGAGAAGCTGTGAAGGAGTCAGCAGGACTACCGTGTCTCCATGTAAACCTCCTACAAACTTAAATCCGTCTATGATGCCCTTTGGTAAATAACTGATTGGCGAAAAAAGATGATCGTCATTCATGATAATTTTAAAAGCTTGAAGATTGGCCGGAAGGTATAAAAGCAATAATAGGATTACCAGGACAAAAAGAGGTCTTATTTTTTTAAACCCGCCAACAGCCAAGACCCCAAACAAAATAAAACTCAACGGAGTCAAAAATCTGGAATTGGTTGTTCCCAGAAGTTTTGGAATAGGTGAGTAAAACAATCCGTAACTTGAAATAACCAGGGTTATAAATAATATTCTGACAGGCGTCAATTTCTTCAGATAACCCCTTACCCCAAGTATTGCTGCTGCCACTATCGGACCGATCGTCAGAAACATGAGACTAAACGGGGGCTTTTCCTGCCAGGCTGATTCATATTGAGAGACAACCGCATAACTTGTGGTTGCGAGATAGTTTTTAACGGCCAATCCGGCCGGGATAACCAATGTAAATAATAACAGCAGAAACAAAATCAATTTTCCCGGATGATGATGCTTTTTTAAAACTCCGGTAATCAAAATTATTATTGAAGTTAATCCTATCGCGGCACAAAGCAATACCGTTGAGGAGGGGGAAAAGATCAGTAGATATATCATAATCAAACCTGCAGCTAACGATCTTGATGCCACCTGCTTCAGCTGAAGCTTGCTCAAATTGGCCAGGGTGTCACCAACCAGAAAGATCACAACCAGCATGAGGATTTTGGCTAACGTATGATAGGGAACTGCTCCGTATCGCTCCCAGAAATTATTTCCGTCATTCCAAAAACCGAAGTTGGAAATAGCAAATCCCGACCGGGTCATTTCTAGGGAAAAAAAGGGAGCGGCAAATACCGTCAGTAGAAAAGCTGCCATTTTTTTAATTTGTGTCGAGTCGGGAAGTAATTTTTCAATCGCCATATAAGAGAGAAAGACGAAGCTAAAAGTAAATGCAAAGACGAAAAACCAGTAAGCGGCAAAAGGACCCAAAAACAATAACTTGCCGATCTTTCCGTAAAGCAAAAATTGCCAGATACCAAGAAAGGTCCGGCTGGGATCATCGGTTGCGAAGTAGTTCTGCCATATCCACTCTCCCCGCTGACCTTGAGCTATAGCCTGAACATATTCAAAATAGTCAAGATAATAGTGTCCTGTCCATAAGAAAACTGTTCCGGGCGGAGTCTTGGCATAGCCTATAAAAACATGCAACATGTTCAGGACCGCCACGATAAAAGAAATCACGATCACCAGCGAATAGTTTTTCCATAACTTTTTCAACATATATTAAACAATATCTAATTTCCTAAAAAATTAAAAGGTTGACAAATTAAATTTAATCTGGTTGCCGCAACCCGAATTCCAACCGCAGCGGTTGGAATTCGGACTGGCAAATCAATCTATCTTTATACATATATATTCGCAAGGGGGCTGAATTAAATTGAAATTTAAAGCATAATAAATGCTACAATCTATAAATGCGGCGGAATATTTGGATTATTTTGGCTCTAGTTATTTCTTTTCTTTTCCTGCTGGCAAGCTATATTCCCAATTTCTATGAGGCCTCAATCGCTCATCTTTTACCTGATATGCGGGTTATGACTCCGGCCGAACATATGTATACATACGATTACAATGTCTACCTCTCCAAGATCCTGCAGGGAAAAGAAGGCGGATGGACAGTGGTTGATAAATATGACAACAACCCCAATCAAAAAGGTGTATTCCTCCAGATGCTTTACCTTCTTGCCGGCAAAGCCGGCGGATTATTGAATTTTTCTCCCGGCTTGACTTTCCATGTTTTGCGAACAGTCTTAAGCGCGTTTTGGATTTTGACAATTGTTTATCTAAATATATATTTTCTTGGTGATCGAGACACGAAACATCGCGTCTCTGCATTCATCGGCATCTTACTGTCCCTTTTTGCCGCCAGTTGGCCTGTCGTCTACGACTATCTTGGGCAGACCTGGGTCGGCATGCATATGTCCTGGTGGCAGGAGCTGGATGTGCTAAAAAGAATAAGCTACATCCCGCACTACACTGCAAATTACATCATAATCGCAATACTTACAATATTGCTCTCTAAACTCGAATTTCGAAACTCGAAATACCCGCACACCTCCCCACACCTCCCCTCCTTAAACAAGGAGGGGAGAAATGGGTGGTCAGATATTTTAAATATTAAAAATTTGATTTTAGAATTTATTTCGAATTTAGGATTTAGGAGTTCGGATTTTAAAATTATATGCATATTGTTGTTCGTGTCATTTTTTATCCATCCCGCCTCCGGCCTGCTCTTCATCATCTCCTGGTGCATATACTTTTTAATAAGATTTATCCAGCGTCCAACTTCCAATTTTCAATTTCTTCCTAAAATCTTTTTTCAAACTGTAATTCTATTTTCTGTCGCTGCGATTCCTTTACTCTATTTTCAATACATCACCTCAAGCTATCCATGGAAATCTTTGCTAGATTTCGACAAACTCTACCGCTATCCGGTCAATATTAAAGAATACGTTCTGGCTCTGGGACCGGTCTTTTTCACCGGCGCCATGGGAGGAATCTTGGCACTGCTTAAAAAAGAGCAAAAATTCCTGCCTCTGGTCACTTGGATTTTGGGAGCTTTTCTTGCAATTTTTGCCTTCAAGAAATTCCCCTTCCAGTCGGAACTCCGCTTCGTCCAGACTGCCAACCATATTCCGCTGGCAATATTAACGGTATATTTTTTTACAAATATGGTAAAGACGCATCGCAATGCGTCTCTACGGCATTTAATAAAATCCGTTATCGTAACGATTGTTATTTTTGTTATTACGCTGGGCCTAATTCAATCCTACTTCTCCATCCGCTCCCAGACCGACTTCATCCACCAGCGGGTAATTGCCGGACAACCTCTTGTCCCCTATCCGCCCCAGCACATGTATCCCCTCAAAGACATGTACAATGCTTTTGTCTGGCTGGATAAAAATACGGAAAATGAAGAAGTCGTCCTCTCCCATGTCTTTGCGGGCAACTATATCCCCGCCTACTCCGGCAACTTCGTCTATCTCGGCCAAAACCCCGAAACTCCGCATTATGACGAAAGAGTCAAAAAACTTGAGGCTTTCTACTCAGGTAACCTGACGGCAGATCAAGCTAAAAAATTCCTGAAAGAAGAAAATATAAGCTATGTTCTCTACGGCCCGCAGGAAAAAGAAAAATCAGTCGAAGACATCAGAAAATATAAATTTTTGCAACCGGTATTTAACTCGAATCTTATAACTTCGTTAAGAGTTTTAGATTAGTTTCATTAACTGTATATAAGCCCATATTTTCCCCCAGTTTAATCGCATCCTCGGGACTAAGTTGCGCAGAATTAAGAATAACAATTCCTGTTGTTGGCAAATTTCCAATCCATATGCCACCGTTATGATCATGAACGCCGGCGACCCAATCCTCACCCGGATTTTTAGTTGGATGCCTTGATGTTAACTCTCCGGGCAATACTTTGCCTATCTCTTCAAAATCTTCCGATAAGTGTTGATCGTCTTTGACAACATAAAGTGATTCAGGGAATTCTATACTTCTAATAATTATGTGGGCTAGGGGTGGCAATGATATTGCCAAAAGAGCAATCTTATTTGGATCTATCTGTCTTATTAAGTCAGGAAGCGCTTCGACAATCATATTTGGAGCTATTTTACCTCTAATTCTTCTTCTTTGCAAGCCAAAATTAAATTTGCTATCATATATTCGTATGAAATTCGTTAACGTGTCTACAGATCAGATGGAAAAATTTGAAGGAAAATGGGTAGCTATTGATTCTAAAAAAGATTTAATAATAGCTGTAGGTGATACTTTAGAAGAGATAGCTCCCCTTGTAAGTGGTAGCGTAAAAGATAAAGATAAAATCAAAGCAAGCGCTTATCTTGTACCCAGAAAAGATGAAGGTCCTTATGTTTTATAAATCAAAGAATATTAATGATTTTTCCTTATCAAAAAAATTCTGCTGGTGATTTTTTCCCAATAATTGAGCTTTTTATAGACTATAAGAATAAAACAACAAAGACCTTTTCACTTATTGATTCAGGGGCGACTATTTCTGTGTTTAAGCCTCAGGTGGCTAAATCTTTAGATTTGAAGATCGAAGATGGTCGGCTTACCTATTTAGGCGGAGTTGGAGGAAGAATAAAAGGTTATATTCATATATTAACTCTGGATATTGGAAGAAAATTACTAAAAGTTCCTGTTGTTTTCTCTCACGAATATACAGTAAGCTTTAATCTCCTTGGCAGATCAGGTATATTTGAAAACTTCAAAATCACCTTTGACGAAAACAATCTAAAAGTTAAACTTACATGAAATGTTTCCTCTGCAAAAAAAGCGATTTAAGTAATGTTTATTCTCTAAAAAACAAAACGATCCTCCGCTGTAAAAATGACAAGTTGTTTTTAGGAGCCACGACCGCCAACAATAAAATCAATGTTTATGGAAAAGAATATTTCATTTATTCTCCTCATCTTTCTAATTCTTCTTATTTCTCCAAAAAGCTGGAAACTATCCAGCTTCTGACTTCCAACCACAAACCTCATATTTTAGACATCGGTTGCGGCTGGGGTGACTTTGAGGAGGTACTGGAACAGGAAAATATCCCATATCTTGGTATCGATATCAACAAAGAAGCAATCAAAATCTGCCGGAAAAAAGGATTGAATTGTTTTAATATTTCATTAAATGAATTAATTCTGTCAGGTGTCGCAAGTGATGAGGCTATTCGAGAAGCGGATTTGCGGAGTGAAGGCAAGAGCCTCACAGAAGAGAAGTCTCACGAGCGACAGAATCTGACAAAAATGCAATTTGATGCTATTACTATGTTCCAGCTCATCGAACATGTTAAAAATCCCTTATCTCTTCTTCAATCAGCCCAAAAATTGCTCAAACCCGGCGGAGTAATCCTAATAACCACTCCCAACAACGACACGCCTTTGCGGAAAATTTTGGGAAGTCGCTGGAGCGTCTACAACGAACCCAGCCACTATGTCTTTTATAACCGTAATACTTTGACAAAAACCTTTCATCTTGCAGGCTTCAATAACATCCAAGTAAAACTCGACCAAATGCGCTTCCTCTCCTCAAACTATATTTTAAAACGTCTGTTTCAGATGTATTTTAATTGGAAATTGAATATTGGAGATTGGAAATTTGCTTTGCCTATCCCCACCGACTCCTTCGGTGATCTGGAACTTACAGCTTCTACCTGATAAAATGTGGGCATTATGAAAAAAAAGCTTATCAGCGTTATCATCCCTTGCTACAACGAACAGGATAACATCCTCCCCATGTACCGAAGGCTGACCAAAATTTTTGCTAAGCTCGCCTACGCCCATGAAATAATTTACATCGACAATAACTCCGAAGATAGTTCGGAAAAAATCTTTACCGTCCTCGCCGGAAAAGACAAAAAAGTAAAAGTAATTTTCATGAGCCGCAATTTCGGCTCTCCCCAGCCCAGCTTCTTGGCAGGGCTTGAGTATGCTAAAGGAAACGCCGCCGTATTTCTCCATGGAGACATCCAGGATCCACCGGAACTTATACCAAAATTTGTCAGACAATGGGAACGGGGTTATGCTGTCGTCTACGGAGTGCGCAAACACCGAAAGGGCTACAATTTTCTCATGAATTTCTTTTACAAAGCCTTTTATTTTCTGTTGCGCAAACTTTCTTATATCCAAATTCCCTTGGATGCGGGAGAATTCTCACTGGTTGATAAAAAAGTTATGACGGAACTTCTCAAAATCGAGGAGTACGACTATTATCTTCGCTGCTTACGGGCTTTTGTCGGATTCAGGCAGACTGGTATTATTTATCAAAGAGAGGCAAGAGAGCGAGGCAGATCAACCGAGAGTTTTTGGTCGGGCTTATGGTGGGCGAAAACGATTATCGTCAACTTCTCCTTCAGGCCGTTAGAGTGGATCTCGCAACTGGCTTTTATAATAGTCGTCGTGTCATTCGTCTCCCTCATCGGATTTTTGATTTTTTATCGTATCAATCCGAATTCACCCAAAGGTATACCGACGCTTTTTGTCGTTATTTTGTTTTTGGGCGGTGTTCAGCTTCTCTCGATCAGCGTCATCGCCGAATATCTGGCCAAAATCTTTCTTGAGGTTAAAAGAAGGCCAAGATATATAATTCGAAAAGTTATAAATCAATAATACAGAACTTACGCACTTTTTAATAAACACGTTGTTGTAGCGTCATGATATTATTAAAAAATGAATATTAATCTCCCCTCTCCTTTTGACATCGACGTTACCCTCAATGGAGGCTATTTATATACGACTCAAGCCAGATTAAGCAGCATCGTAGCCAATCAACGTCTTACTCAAGCGACTTTAACCGCGGTGTCTCTAAAAGGCAAAAGCGTCATTGATGTTGGTTGCGGTGACGGCGTTTATACATTCTACCTTTACAAAAAGGCTAAACCCAAAAAACTTGTCGGAATAGATACGTCACAGAAAGCTATACAAATTGCTAAGAAAATCTATAGCGGTTATAAAAATTTAAGCTTCTTCCGCAGAGACATTTACAATTTATCCAAAAGATTTTCGAATTTTGATTTGGCAATTTTGAGGGGCGTCATCCATCACGTTGACGATCCGGAAAAAGCGATTCTGTCCATTGCGTCTGTGTCTTCGCAGATTCTAATTATGGAGCCAAACGGCTATAATCCCCTGCTTAAAATAATTGAAAAGATTTCCCCTTATCACCGCTTTCACCAAGAAAAATCATATACCCCTATACAAATCCGCAACTGGTTAAAAAAAGCAGGGTATAAGGTTAAGTCGGACCAATTCGTAGGCATAATACCCTTCTTTTTCCCTGATACATTTACCGTAATTCTCAAAAAATTCGAACCTTTGGTTGAAGGCATCCCTCGGGTCAGAAATTTTCTCTGCGGTGTATATGTCGTTTACGCCGGCAAAAAATAAATTCATGTTTTACTTTGTCCTGGAAATATTGTTGTTTACTAATCTCTGGATTTATCTATATACGAATGTACTCATGTTCCTCAATTCGAATTTTCCCGTTGCTATAGATGCTTCTGATTTTATCCGCCTGCCGGGCGAGTTTGCGCCCGAACCATATGAAATTCCTCTCCAGCTTATTTTTTCCTTCTTAAGTATATTTTTGCTTTTCGGCTATTACCTCATTAAGTCTTGGGCCAGAATTAAATTGACTCATCGACTGCCCCATAAGTTGAAAATTATTCTTAAGTTTTTGCTATTTTTAGCATTGCTGTCAATATTCCTGAAAAATTTAGGGGGGTACCCCATGGCAAGAGACAGCTATCCCCATCCCAGAGAAAATCAATCAAGCTATACTCTGACATTATTTATCTATTTGTTGACGACGTCGTTCATAATCATTCAATCGTTTATTCTGGAAAAGATATATCCGTTTAAAAAACGGTTGCTTCTTTTGGTTAGCTCTGTGGTTATATTAATTTTAGCAGTACTAACTTTCGAACCCCGCTTTCCAGTCTCTACTTTGGATTATTCGCTTTTTTTCGGGCCGGTCTGGGAAATAAGTCAGGGCAAGACGATCTTTAGCCAAGTTCCTTCACTTTATGGCTTTCTCTCGATCCTGTTGTTAAGCATTTTTGAAAAATTAAAGATTTTCAGCCTCTGGTATTTGCCGGCCTTGATCTGGCTGCTTTATATAGTTTCCTACTTTATCTTTTTTTATATTATTTATCGTGTAAGCAAGTCCTTCACCCTTGCATTGACAGCATTATTTTCCCTGCTGACGCTAAATTATTTTTCCCTTTTTCACTTGCCTGCATCAATCCCTCAAATTGGACCTATGCGCTGGTTGCCGCTGATCGTCTCACTTCTGATCTTATTACAGGTTGGAAAACTGACGGCAAAAAAGATGATAATTTCAATCGCCTTTTTATTTTATTGGAATATTGACGTAGGCATATCTCTCGTATTAAGTTATTTGTCCACGCTGCTGTTTTTTTATTTGGGATCTTTTGTTAGCCTTAAAAAGCTGATTAAAACAATTTTATTGCTTTTATTAAACCTCGCATCGGTCTTTTTCTTGATTCAGCTTGCACATTTTATTTTGGGCATGAAGTTAATCAACCTCTCGCTTTACCTTCTCAAAGTCAAACAATACACCCGCACTGGTTTCGGCATGCTTCCGCTGGAAGCCAGAAACCACTTCTGGCTCTTCATCCTGGTTTACTTTGCCTCGGTTATTTATTTCTTTATAAATCAATTATCTCCTTTAGGAAAAATCAGTAGGAAAAAAGTAGGTGTCACGAGTGAGGTGACTCTGCGAGAAGCGGATTTGCGAAGTGAAGGCAAGAGCCTCGCAGCAGAGAAGGGATCACGAGTGACAGAATCTACTTTTTTTGAAAATACAATTCTTCTATTTTCAGCCAACCTCATGCTCTTTGCCTCAATCTATTATGTGGGCAGGAGCATGCCTCATGAGCTTTATACAATTAGCGTCTTTTTTTTCTTTAATCTCTTTTTACTCATCGCCCAAGTCTTGCGAAAATTTTCTTCCTCTAAATTAACTTTGACGATTGCTTTTATCCTTTTTATTCTACTTATCGCCTATCCTGCTTGGCAAAGAAAAGATTTTCTCTCAGCCAAACTAATTAATAAATATGAAAGGATTAAACAGGGCAAGATTTTTTCAGCCGATTTCGATAAATCTCTGATCCATGCATACTCGAAGGAAACCGCTATGATCAAAAACCAAATCAAAGAAATAAAAACCATCATCATATCCGCCGATGAAACTTTCCTCTTTTACTTAACCAAGAAAAAAAATCTACTGTCTGTCAATCCTGTAGTCGGCAATATTTATAGCAAATCTGAAATGGACAATTTAATTAATTCTCTAGGCTCAAATTGTCCTCACGGGATAGCTGTGGACTGTTCCTTGGTTGGAAAATGTCCATCCTACGAGACCTTCTCCGTCGGCGATCCGATAATTTTGTCTACGCTCCTGCAAAGAATACAAGCTGCATGTCAAATAATATATCAACCGACAGTTTGTACTGATAAAATTTGTATTATAAGCAAACCATGAGAAACGTAATATTCCTTACCCTCACCTTCGCAATAACCCTTTTTATTTTTTTTAGCTTTCGTCCGGTTAAAATTATTGATCATCAGAAGTCTGAAGTAATCTGCCACAAGAATAATATTGCCTACAATCTTGGTCCTAATTTGATAATTGCGTTAAATGATAAACTAGACCCTGTCACTGATAGTAAAATCAAAAAACTTTGCGAATATTCTATTATCAATGACACAAATAATATTTACCAAATTCCCGACAGTCCCAACTATTCAGTTTCTGCAGTTTACAAACAAGCGGGAAGTTGGACAGATGCAATTCTTCTCGGTATTACCGTTTTTATCCTGTTGTATGTTATTTTTAATGGAGCGGTTCAATTTAAATTTACTACCTATTTATTCGCATTTCCATTAAGTTTATTGATTTTTATTATTTTTCTGCTTAATGTACTAAACAGATTTACTGTCAACGGCTGACA
>Ga0209542_10012620_pt1 | contig 14731 bp, 10 predicted proteins | sample RifCSPhighO2_01_FD_184028 | JGI IMG/M metagenome (GOLD analysis project Ga0209542, IMG submission 184028) | Soil microbial communities from Rifle, Colorado - Rifle CSP2_plank highO2_0.1 (SPAdes) (version 2) | ecosystem: Environmental > Terrestrial > Deep subsurface > Rock core/Sediment ...
AAAATATCAACCGGACTCAAGAATACCAACTTAGTTTCAGGTGATGGCTGGGTTTCTAACCCATTCTTATCTACACCAGCAACATAATAGCTATATTCTCCTTCTGAATAATTTTTGGTGGGCAAATAGGCAACCATATCCCTTCCACCGGGTGGTGTTATTCTCTGAATAGACCAGTATCCACATTGACCGGCTTCGGTCATCATCCATTCTCCATCAATATCTATATCTTTACAGTTAGTTGAAGGCACCTCTTCAAAACTGGCAATTTGAGCAAAGTGTGTATGTCCGGGCCCTTTTTCATATAGCCGAAAGTTCTCAACTTTATCCATCTCTTTGTCTGAATATTTAAAAATAATCCTTTGACCTATACGGCCGTAGTTAGAGGTAGTATGGGAAACAAGCCAATCAGCCCTTATATAATCTGGTGATGGAAATTGGGTATTAATTTTTGCTGGAATAGGCGGAGTGGGAATAATTCTTGATATCGGCTCTGGCGAAGGAGTTGATAAAACTGTTTCTAAAACAATAGGTTCCCCTTCTTCAATGGTTGATATTTCTTTTTTAGAAACAGTTTTGACGCTTTGCCACTTAAAATTATTAAGATTAAATACTTCAATACTGCTTACCCATTTTTTTGTGCCACCACTAATCAGATAAACTTTAATATCGCCTTCGGCTCTTAACAAAACCCCGTCTAAATAATTACCGGCATTTGCGACAAAAGAAAATAAAAACAGTAAGACTAGAACCAAAAAATGAGCAAATCTTAACATAATATAATAATACCAAATTATCATAGGAAACCAAACCCCGTAGTAGATTTTCCAGTTGTGGCTCTGCCACTGTTTTTAATTCTGGAAAATTCACTACGGGGTAAACCAAAACCCCTCACCTTTTAGAAAGGTGAGGGGTTGGTTATCACAACCAATCTCATCGCAAATTGGTTAGATAAATTAGACTATCCTAGATTACCTCTGGAAGGTCGGGCCATACAACGGCAAGCTTCTTAAGACGCCCGTAGCTGAAGGTGTGTCCAAAGAATTTGTCGTTCCGTCGTAGTCACCTACCCAGTTGATCAAGCCAGCTTGATCATCCTGCAAAGTTACCTGGAAGTAATCGGCAGCTCTGCCTGTAGTTCCGGCATTTGCATAGTGCTGTGTCGGATTATTCAATCTGATGCTGAAGGTTCTTGTACCACCTCCGGCAATTTCTATATCCTGACCGGTAAAGTCAAATGATATAGAAGAATTGATATCAGGATCAACACCATAAGGTGTGTTCTGGGTAAAGGCAACGGTCTGACTCGTGTCAGCGGCGCTCGGATCATTAATGAATCGGAGAGCGCTCGGACCGTCAATTACCGTTCCTGTCTCATCCAAGATTGAGAAAGTCGTACTAACTGTAGTATTTATTCCCGAATCTCCGGAAGCTATTACCTCAAAGTTGATAGAACCTGATCCCTTATGCTGGTTGTCAAATCTCAAGTTGGCAGTGGCAAGACCCATCGCCGTGACCGAGAATTTGAATACAGTCGGAGTACCAGTCAAGTTATAAGGCGCAGCCAAGGCAACCTGTTCAATCTTCGGAAAGATTCTGTAGACATTTTGATTGTAGGCGCCAATCACATCATTGATGTTGGTACCTGTACCATCAAGCACCGTACCTGAACCCTCTCCAACTGCTCTGAATCCATTGGCATAACTTCCATTAAAGGAGTCAACCAAATCCAAGGAGAATTGAACCAACGCAGCAGCGGATGTTCCCGTTGTCTGGGTAGCTCCTTCGTCCTTGGCCTTCATATTGACATTTACACCAAGCTCCAAACTTGAATCCTTTGGTACAAAAGGCCTGTTAACATCACCTGTTGACCAAGCGAAGTTTACAGAAGCAGCATTACCAAACGACTGAGTTGTCGTAAGAGTAGCACCGTCTTTGTTCTTGTAGGTCAAGACGAGTTCTTTGACATTTGCAGCGGCATCTGTGGCTTCAGCAGCAACAGAAGCGGCAATCGTCAATTTTTCAATATATTGACCTTCATCCGTAGCGCTCAATCTAAACTTGGAGACCGGAGCATTTGCCTGGCCCCAATATAAAGCGCCTGCTACTGGACTAGAAGCGGCTGTAGCCAAAGTCATTGAACCGCTGTTCTTCACTGTCAATACTTTAGTCGGAGTTAGACCACCGTTTACTCCAGCAGAAGCAGCGCTCGGGTTTACTGTGGTGTTATCAGAATCCAAAGATGTAACATCTCCAGTTGCGGCGATATCAAAGGCATACAAATCACCGGCTGTGCCTGAAGCTGTATTATTGGATAAGTCAACTCGGACTAACAATGTTTTACTTGTTCCAGCTGGAATGTTCCAGTTCAAGTTGCCGAATGTCATCGTACCAGTTCCGGCTGTACCCAACGAATTGTTGGTGACTTTTCCTGAATCGGCGATCAAAGCTCCACCTGATTCATATAACTCAACTTTGGCCATTGCGTTGGCAACTGAAATACCACTGTCATTATCGGCATCAGGGGTACCCTCGTCATAGGTATTTCCAGTGGTATCTGTGGTAACACCGGTGATCTTAATCGTGGTTACTTTTAGATCAGAGGCCTGGCCTGCGGCAAATGTAATACCAACTGCATCAACAGCCTTCATACCTCTTATCTTCGTCTGACTGGCCGGTGCGCCGGCTAAGCTCAAAGTCAACGCAGAGGCAGAAAGCGTGATATTGGGACCGTTAATGTCGGCGCGTGGAACAATGTCCGCGGCGGCAACTGAAGTGTTGGTGCCAGAATACTTGGCCACCGTCACATCACCGGCATCATCAGAGTAGTCATCAAGGACAGCCCTGATAATACTACCGGCAATCAATTCGCCTGTAACATTAGCAGTATTGATGTCAGCAGTAACTTTGAAGTTGTAGGTCTTACCGGCCATCAAATCAAGAGTGTCGGTAAATGATTCCTGAACACCCTCTACGCTATCCGGACAATCGCCATTAGCGTGATCAAAGTTAATACCGTCTTTCGGACCAATAACAACAGAACCGGTGTCTTCATTCCAAACCTTGAAGTCTGTTACATCATCCCAATCTCCCTCAGTAGTCTCAGTGTCATATGTACCATCTCCGGCCTGGTCAGCGCAGAGAGTGAACTCTGTCTTTTTGATTTCAATGTTGCTTGCGGCAGTCATTGAGTATCTCAACAAAGTAACATCGGTTGCCGTAGTGCCAACCGTAGTAGCCGTAGGACCATTGAATACCAATGTCAATGCTCCACCCTGAAGCGTCAAAGTTGTTGCTTCGGTAGAAACATCAAGAGTATTAGTGCCTTCGGCCATACCATTGCCATACTGATCTCCAATCGCTAAGAGATCTGAATTGTTCTCAAAGTAGAGAATGACCGTCTCGTCTTTCTTTCCGCTTAAATCTCCCCAAACCTTGAAGGTGGCATTACCACCTTTTGTGATAGTGTGGCCAGCCCCAAGATCAAAGACAACATAGCTGTCGGTCGTGACTGAACCTGTCCATTCCATTGCTCCGGTCGTTAATTTAAGGTTAGCAAAATCAGCCGGCTTCAACGTCCCACCGTTTAACATTGTTAAACGTTTGACGGAAGCAGCCTCTGTGTTTGCTGTAAACTTAAATTCTGAAAGCTGGGCTTGCTTCTGACCAACTGTTGGGTTGGAAAGTGAACCAACTTTTGCAGTATCAATCGTACCGGATGAAGCTCCCGAGACGGAAAAATTATTTCCGCTCAAAGGCGTTCCTGATACAACTGCGCCACCAGTGGCAGCGACACTTACTAATTGAACATAGTTGACATTTCCGGCTGTGGCTGAAGACATATCAGCAACAACTGTGAGGTCTTTGGAACCACTCACAACATTATCCTTAGTCAACAAGAAGGTAACCTCCCCATTTGAAGATGAGAATGACTTGCCTGAAGTCAATCTCTTGGCTCCTTCATAGACATAGATATCGCCAAAGTCAGCTAGCGCGCCAGGACCAAGTCGCTTAACAGTCAAGGTGTTGATCGTGCCTGAACCGCTAACTCTGAATTTTAACATTTCAACTCCAACAGCATTCAACGTAATTGTCTGGGCTACCGGGTTGCCAGGAGCCAATGAAACCGACAAAGGTCCTGATGGAACTGGTGTTGCTCCAGGAACTCTGGAGTAGCTCGGAACTTGATTTACTGAAGTATAGTCAGAACCCATTGAATACCAGTTGAACTCTGTTTGGTTGATGACGAAAACTTTTTTGAAGAAATTTGGATCATCAAGAACAGCTTGTGCGCCTGAGGTATTAACCCAGTGCAATACGGCTGTATCTTCACCAGTTGATTCAACTCCGTAAACCTTTTCAGTTCCGTCAACTCGGAATAATCCGGAAGTTACGAATGCATCCCTAATTGCAGGTGATACGTTCTTAACTGCACCGAATCCTCCAAGGTGTCCGTAGAACCCGAAGATTACAGGATTCAAGAACAATCTCTTGTATCCCAATTCATTAACAATATAGACATCCGGATCATCAGAACCGGCTGCACTGATTACGTTGCCTTCTGTCAAACCGTAGTCTGAAGGGACAACCGCAAAAGCTGTTAAGGACAACACTCCCGAAAGGGAGATAACTGTCGATACAGCTGTTAAGACCGCGGCGGTTTTTATAAAACCAACTCGGCCTTTTGATAAATTCGACATTTTTGTTTTTTTAATTTCTGGACTGGTGTCGTATTATCACTCGCTTTTTTGGCGGGGATAATCAACAAAACAACAGAACAGGTTTTAATAACACTAATTAATTTACAACTGACTGACCACAATAATTCTAGAGTCCGCCTATTTCGACCCAGCGAACGCAGGAAGTGGTTTACAACTTAAAACTTAATTTCATTTCCAACCTAAGCATCATTTTTTTCTTGCTGTCCTGATTGTCAATGTCCTTACCTGGACTGCCTGCCTTTATAACCTCCGAGAAGTGATAAGGGCAGAAAGTCCGATGTCAACTGAAAAAACGACCTGAAAATTAGATCGATTGCGAATCTTTTTTGATTACTGAATTCTTCATATTTAATGCGGTCTACTGGCCCGTATTCGTCAGCCAATATTACCCGAAATGCATTTAAAAGTCAATGGTGGTAATCCACGACTTCAATATCAATTATAAAGGTTATATTATACCCTGCAATAGGTCAAATTGTGGATAATTACTACACTATTTAACCCTTATACCTGTCAACCTGCTCCCATACCCCCAAACCAGCCCCTGCCCGGTCAAAATTGGACTAACATCCGAAGGAGTAGATACATCAATAACCCACATCAACTCACCACTAATATTGAGCCCGTAAAGCTTACCATTCTGAGTTGAAAAGTACACGTTTCCATCTTTGTCTATAGCTATCTGGTTGTTTACTCTTGAATCAACCCTGAACCGCCATTCAATTTCTTTGGTTGATTTGTTAAGGGCTACCACCTGGGAGCCAGAGGCAGGGTTGTGGTTGGTAAAATCAAACCCAACAAGAAGAGATGTGGGTGAGACAGCAACCATGGTAGTTGAGATGCCGTTTGAGTCAACAACTTTTTCAGTTAGCCCGCCGGTTTCAGATAGTTGAACAATGTATGGTCCGACTGCAGAGTTAACTTTACCTGTATCCGAGTCAAATGCCGGATGAGATGGCAGATAACCATAGCCCAACTCAAACGGAGTGTCCCAAACCTGACCACCAGATGAAGAATAGGAGTAAAAATGAGGAGTCCCACTAACCCTAGCCAGATTTACTACTTTTCCGTTGACGATAACAGGGGAAAAACTGCCAAATGGACCGCTGACTTGCCACTTTTCGGAACCATCTGACTTTAAGGCAATAAGTTTGCCGTCCCAAGAAGAAAAATAGACACTGCCATCTTTGCCTAAAGTTAAAGGACCAGTTCCGGAAGTATAGTAAACCCATTTTAAAGAACCGTCTGGTTTCAATGCGGTAATATCAGACGAACCCGACATGTTGTGTCCAAAATAGGTAGTTCCGTCAGAAAGAACGACCGGACCGTCTGATTTTCCGGAAGTTCCGGTGTATTCCCAGTTTTTAGAACCCGTCTTATCCAAAGAATAAAACTTCCGATCAGAAGAGCCGAAATAAACATCGCCGTCTTCCGATACTACGGGTTGACCGACGTAATTACCTGAACCGACATCAAACCCCCAGCTGATGGTGGCGTTTGAAGATATTCCGGCCACATTCAGATGGCTTGTGTGATGCTGATTTCCTCCAACCATAGACCATGCATCAGAAAGTGCGGATGGTGTATTTACCTGGGCAATATTGGAAATATCGGATTCCTCGCAGTCGCCACCACTGCAGTTTTTTAACTTGGTTTTTAAGGCAAAATAGAGAGTCTGATTATACCCATAATCAATATCAAAAGAGGTGCTCTGTGACGCCCCTTTTTCTCCAACACTAGGCAAGCTTGCACTTGCTATTTTTGTTGCAATATCCCAAGTGTCGTCATTGGGGAAATTTTGTGTAGAATACTCAAACTGGCCGACAACGTGTCTTCGTCCTCAGGAGCTGACCAAGTAATGTTAAGGGGGGAATTAAGAGTTGCAAAAAGATTAGTTACAGCTGATGGCCTAAAAACAACATCCCCCACGGTAATATCCTCTTTTATCTTGTCAAAAGTTGCCTGACCTATACCGCTTACGTCCATAATATCTTCAATCTTTTTGAAGGACCCATTTGTTGTCCTGTGTTCAATAATTCCATCTGATTTTGCGTCCCCAATACCCCAGAGGGTCATAAGCTGGTCCTTACTCCCTGTGTTGATGTTTATTTTTTCAGTCGGTTCCAGAGTTGGTGACGGAGTGGGAGTGGGTGATGCTTGCGGTGAGCTTGTCGAATCCGGTGACACAGATGGCGTAGGTGTCGGAGTTGGTGTCACCAACGGTGATGGTGACGGAGTGGGGGTGGGTGATGGAGTTGGGGTTGAAGAAGAAGCACCACCACCTCCGCCACCAGAAGAGGTGGAAACTAGAACCATTGTTGTGCTGTTCTTTGTCTTTGGAGTTCCGTTTATGTTGTTTCCACTAGCGTCTTTGTTTACTGATATGCCTGAAAAACTCTTCCAATTTGAGACAGTATTTCCTACCCTGCTTGCATCTACTCTTTCCATAGAATTTTTTGAAGTTGAATCTCCGAAATACCATGCTTCCCCGAAACCACCGACAACATCAACAACTGTCCCCGCGCTATCAAACAACCTAACCATCTCTCCGGTGTTATTCAGGCCTCCCTGACCGAAACTTGTCACTAAATCAGCCGTTATATCGTTTACAGTAGCATCGTCAGTTCTCTCAATCATAAAGTAGGAATTGGCCAGCATGATTATTCCCTCAGGAAAAATAATATCCGGTGACTCATCACTTGAAACTAACTGCCAGCTGGATATGTCTACGGACCAACTCTCGGCATTGTATAACTCAATCCATTCATCAGTAGCCGAAGCTGATGTTCCAGCCCATGCAATTTCGTTTATAACTACCCTGCCAGAAGTCTTAACTGTGGATAACTTTGGAGTTGTTGATGGAGTTGGAGAAAGAGATGGTTTTGGTGTAGGTGATGGTGACACGACAGGTGTCGGTGTGGTGACACTGGTGACAGGTGTCTTTGTCATCAATGGTGTTGGTGACACTTGTGTGTTTGTCACCTCCAATGATGGTGTCACCATCGTGTCATCATTGTCAGAGTTATCAACAGCACCCTCGCTACCGCCACTAATTCCAATTAATCCTAATATTCTTGAAAACCAGTTTGGCTTTTCAGGTTGTTTTTTAGCATATTCAGTTTTTGTCTTCTCGGCTTCAGTTATCAACAGGTTCAACGCCCCAGCACCATTCAAAACTATTTCTCGAGACAATCTTTCCCAGTAGCCGTCGAGGATAACTGAACCTATCTCTTCATTTTTTAAAGTAAGTGCATCAATTTTTATTTTATTATTATTGCTTAAACTAGTTTTTATAAAAGCCAATTTAAACTCTTGACCGTCTTTATCTTTACCGACCAAAAAAAGTCTTTCATTACCATTAAAATCTAACTTTTTAGAAAATTGAGTGCTGGGTTTGACGTAATTTTCATTTGAAATAGTATCTTTACTAAAAAAATTTCCGTTAGAATAACCTGCCAATTTATCAAAATATTCACCTAGATTTTTAAGGATTACTGGTTTTAACCCACCATTTCTAAGTTCCGGAGCAATATTAAAGTCGTCAGGATTCCATTTTGCCATTTCGTGTTCATAAGGACTGCCAAAAGTTCCAACCGGAGGATGGGGGTCATTTCTTGTATGGTCAGGCACTCCAGCATCTTCAAGTAGATGCAACAAGTGCCCAAATGCAACCATGGCTCTTTGCCTGTCTCCTTTGGCATAGTCATTCATTGCCCTCTCGTATGAAAAATCGTCAGCGCTTTTTATTAATCCGGCCGATTCGGCAATGCTGTTGTTTGATACGGCAAGATTTGACTGTGTCGCCGAACTCATCGCCCATTGTTTTGAGGTGGAAAATCCGGCCATACCAATATTGTGAACCGGGTCGTAAAAATGATTCATCGGCCTCATGCCCTGGTCCTCATCTATAGAACCCTTTATAAGCGACTTTTTATCTTGACTATTTAGTTTTTGAGAAAAATTAAGGTTGTAAAAATCAACGATTTCATCGGTCAATGCCGGATGAGTGAACTCTTGATTGTATGCCGACACATTTGTAATGAAAAAGGCGCCAATAAGCGCCCCTCCTACTATTAAGTTTTTGATTCGTTTATGCCTCATAGAATACTAATTTTCCATACCTTGGTATAAGTATTAATCTCAAACTCTGTCTCATTTGTATAGTTTCCAGCTGGAACATTAATTTTTTTTCCCTCAAAATCAGCAGTAGTATCTATTTGAACTAAGGTTTTATATTGAAAATCAACCGTATCCCCATGATCTTTTTTGATCCAAGTCTTTTTTGTGCTTTCTAGCTCCTCGACGAAATTAGCCAACAAGTTATTTTTCTCATACTCTTCCAGGGTTTTCAACCAATCGTCTTGCTTGCTTACCACAAAATACTTGCTCGCCAAAACAATATCTTCCTTTCTTAAGGCATCCAAAAACATATCATAAGTTTCTTCGGGAGTTTTACCACCATATTTGTCTTCGCGGTAGGGTTTTTCCCATTCGCTCTGAAGGCGTTGAGCTTCCCAGTTGGCTCGAAGTCGGTTGAAGTAGGGCATGCCATTTAGAACGGTCCAAATTATGCCACCTGCCAACAAAACCAAAAAGAGTACCCCGTACCAGCTCTTCAGATTGGTCAAAAATTTATTCAAGATAAGTTAATTGTATAACTTAGAGAAACAAGGGTAAACCCCGCCCTTGAAAACAGAACCTAAAAACACTGAGACTACTATTATCAATGGCATCTGTTTTCAAGGGCGGGGTAAATGCCTTTGACCTGCCGCGAAATTAGAAGGTCCGTTAGATTAAGGAGGGATTTATAATCAATCGGACCCAATTCGCGCAGCAGATCAAAAGTATTTACTCTACTTTTTGTTTACTCTATCTATTATCTTACATCTCTACTTATCAAAACGACTTTCTACTGTCAACCTAACTAATCAACCAGCATGTGGATAACCTGTTGACTAACGACACGCCGTGTCGTTATAATAGCTACATGGAAATTTATCATATTTTAAATCGAGGGGTAGACAAAAGGACAATATTCGAAGACAAACAGGACTATTTCAGATTTATCCATGACCTTTACGAATTTAACAACCAAGAACGGGTTGAAACTACTTTCCGCAACTTTCGCGATTATGGTGCTGATGGAAAAATTATTGAAACCAACAAAAGACCCCGAAAACTACTAGTTGATATTTTGGCATTTTGTTTGATGCCAAATCATTACCATCTCATGCTTTCTCCAAAAACAGAGAATGGAATTTCTATGTTTATGCAAAAATTAAACATGGGGTATGCAAAATATTTTAACCAGAAGAATAAAAGAGTTGGTATCTTGTTCCAAGGACCTTATAAGCATCTGCCAATAACCGACGATACGCACTTTCTTCATTTACCTTTTTATATTCACTTCAACCCCTTGGACCTGTCCTACCCGGAATGGAGAGAAAACAAGATATCAAACCCAAAGAAAGCTTTGGATTTTTTAAAATCTTATCGTTGGAGTAGTCATTTAGATTATCTAGGAACCAAAAACTTTCCGTCTGTTTTGAATGTAGAAATTTTAAAGGAGATTTTTGGAACTAACGAAGATTACCAAAAACTAGTAGAAAATTACTTAAAAGACATCCAGATAAACGAAGAAGTTATTCTGGAATAATTAATTTATCCACAGTTCCTTATGACCGACACGCCGTGTCGGTCATAAGGAACGATATCTGACAAGGTTATTTAAATTTGCGGATAAGGATGTTTGCTCTGTGAAGAGATTCAAAAGTTCCGGCATCAATCCAGAATCTTTTTGCCTTGAAGTGGTTCATTGTTCCTTCTTTGATATACCAGTTATTTACATCCGTTATCTCGTATTCGCCCCGAGCAGACGGCTTGAGGGTTTTAATGACATCAAAGACACGGTTGTCATAGATATAGAATCCCGTCACCGCCCAATCGGTCAAAGGGGTCTTCGGTTTTTCCACCACGTTTTTAATTGTTCCGTCTTTTTTGAAAGATGCCACTCCAAATCTTTCCGGATCGGGAACCTGCTTTAAAACAACCATGCCACCGGTATTTTTTTCTGAGAATTTTTTGACCGCAGAAGACAAGTTGTCGCCGAAAATGTTATCACCAAGAATAAGGGTAACCGGCTGTCCGTCAGCAAAAGATTTCGCCAAGCTTAAACCCTGAGCAATACCGCCAGGCTCACGCTGAATTGTGTATGAAAAATGAACACCAAAATCCTTCCCAGAACCAAGCACTTCCATATACTGCTGAGTGTGCTCAGAACCGCATATAACAAGAATGTCTTTGATACCGGCATTCTTCAGGGTCATGATGGGATAAAAAATAACCGGATGATCACCTACAGGAAGAAGGTGTTTTGAAACTACTTTTGTGATGGGCCAGAGACGGGTGCCACGCCCTCCGGCCAAAATAACTCCTTTCATATTGCTGAATAGTAAACCGCATTATCCTTAGCCCATTTGCGAATCAGGCCTCCTACAATCAACTCTTTAAGGTTTCTTTTGACGGTTCTTTCGGACAAGATGCTGAACTCTTCAACTATTTCTTTGGTGCGGGAATTGGGCGAGTGTTTAATGAAACTAAATATCTTTTCTTTGTTTGAATTTTCTTTAGAATTTTTAGGTTTAACATTTTTAGAAACAAAAGTAATCGGCTTATCCTCCTTCGGTTTTAGCGCAAGCCGAGTTGGCTGATGTTGATGCAATTTAATCAAATTAAGCTTGAAATCAAGAAGGTTCCTGCGAGCATACAGAAGAGGGGATGTGGACACGACTTTGGAATGCTCCAAATAATCAAGCAATTCCAATATGCCATCTACCGAATTTAATAAATCCTTAAGCACGACATTGTGCGACACACTTTCAACCCCCCCTCCCCTCAACCCAAAAAACTTAACATGTCCAGCAATAAATCCGGATATTTTGTCGTATAATTTTTGCGCCAGAAACTTATCTTTCAGTCCGGCAAAAAGCTTGACCAGAAATATTATAGAACTTATGAAATTTTTTAGACCATCCTCTGTTGGCATGTTGGATTACTGTTATTTTTTGTTTAACTGACTGCTCAAAAACTCGTTTATTAATTTGGAATTTATCATGTGAATTTTTCCTCCGCGCGCATACGCCATTCCGGCCATTCTGCCATTTTCGTCCACCACTTTAGCGCCGTTCAAGATACTGTTATAAACCGTGTCCAAAACAATGTCTTTATCCAAGACATAATTTATCAAAGCTTTCTGGGAAAAAACAACCGTTTTAGAAAGACTAACAAATTTTCCTGTAATAATAAATTCCTGGCCACTAGTTAAATTTGTGATTTCATCCAGATCTGCAACGTTTAAATCTTCGGCTCCGACTTTTAGGATTGCGAGGTTTTTAGTATAATCACGCGCAACCACAGTCGCTCTCAATATTTTGTCATCAACTAAAACCTGAAAATACCCTCCTGATGCTACCGTGTCAGCTGTGGTCATTATCAAACCGTCAACAGACAAAACTATTCCGCTTGCCTGTCTTAAAAGCTTACTATCCAGAAACGATTGTATGGTAACTGAACTTAATGATTCATTGGAAACTATATTCTGCCAGGAATCAGATGGCAAAGGGGTAGTGGACAAAGAAGGGGAAGGAACATTCACGGAATCATTGACATCAAAAACCGAAATTACTAGAAAAGCAAAAATGCCCCCAATTACTCCGACGACAAAAATCGGTAAGTATTTTTTAATCACCTTAAGAATATATGTTAAAGGAGTTTTAATATCAACCCTCAAGGAGAGTTCCTGTAAAGTTCCTTAGCCCGGTCCCAAAATTCAGGATGGCCGTTCATGGAAAGCCAATACCACCACTCTGCTCCCCAGAGATAAAAAGTGTCAAAACCTGTTTTAGATGAGAAGTTTATCATTTCGTTGAATTTATCAATTCCCATTCTTTCCAATTGAATATCAAGCGATGTCTCAACTATGGGCTGGAGCAACCACGGCTCAGAAGAAAGCTCTATAACAATTGATGGTTTCGTTCCATATATCAGGCGGGTTAAGGAATGTTTAATTCTAAAGAAAGCGGGGGTTATGGGGTATCGGATAGGTCCCAAAAAATTTCTCCACCAAACATACAGATAGATACTGGTTCCAAACGCGTCACCGGAACGATATGCTTTGTACCAGGTTCCAAACTCTCCGCTGTCAGTAACCAGCACCGGATGAGCGGGATCCAATCTGTGAACCAAGTCAATTTCTTCTTTTAAAATTTCTTCAGAATTTACGCTATACAAACCACAAGACGATCTAGCAAAAAAACTGAGAAACAGTTCATTTTCAACCTGCCAATACAGCAACGATGGTGAATTTTTATACCTGTTAACAACGGTCTCAACGTATTTAACCAACTCCTGCCTGTATTGTTCAAGGGTTAATTTAGAAACCCACTCTGGGGTGTGACATTCAGGCCAACCGGGAAGACGGTGACCAATGGCCAATATCACCGTAGCATTTCTTTTTTCGGCCTCCCTAATCTGAAAATCAAGTTCAGAAAAATTATAGACTCCCTTTTTGGGTTCAGTGAGTGGCCAATGAGCAGTAAAGCGAAAATGTCTCACTTTTAAATCGTCTAAAATTGCCAGATATGTTTTCTTCCAATCAAGTTTCAACTCGTCAGAGTGAAACCGACTGAAAGAGGTTCCATATACGAAGTCTGTTTTAGGAGACATGTCCAATGACAAAACCCAAAAAGAAGCCCCAATAGCAAGGAGAATAAAAATAGATATACGCTTCTTCGTCATTATTTAAATAACATTAAAAGACCGACGCCTACCAAAATCATACCGACTATTTTTTCCAAAAGAATTATGCCCCTTAAGTTTTCAGCTACCCCGGGAATCTTGTTCCTAAACATAATGGCGAAAAGGAAAATAAAAACAAATTGAACACCCAGAAGAGCATTAACAACGGAAACGTTTCCAAGCTTAATCGCTACATAAAGAAGTCCGAAACCAACTCCCGCAATAATCTTGTTTGTAATAAATATAAACCTTGAAGAATGTGGGGAATTTTTTAAGGACGAAAATATTTCTTTGCGGGTAGGGGGATGTATTAATACCAAAAAAGACACACCGGCAAGACCCATTCTTGTCCAGAAAAAACCTTTTAAAAATGTGGAATTATTAAAAGTCAGTTTCAAAAGAACAGTAGAGATGCCAAACCCCATTCCGGCCACCAAAGCTTCTCGCCAAACCCCCTTACCGGTTTTACCCATTAATAAAATGCCAGCCACCATGAACACAAGACCAAAAACATCCAAACTGGAAAAATAATCTTTCAATATCAATGCTGAGAAAATATATGTAAAAATAACCCCAAGAACACCAACCTTTGTTGACGCAACCGAAACGTCAGCCTTCTTGATTGCTTTATAAAGAAATATTAAACCAAAGAAAAACATCCCTCCAGAAATAAAGGCCACCAAAAAATAATAAAAACTTACCCAATAAACACCCAGGGGTAACAAAACAACGGCGACAAGGCTCAAAATACCTACCCAAAAGGCATAGGAAATAGGCCTAAGAACTGGAGCAGAAAGAAGATGTTTGTCTATGACAAACGCTATGGCATTTAAGGCATAGGCGATAATGGCAATATAGAACCAGAGCATCATAACTTAAGTATGTTATCTCTACTTATCTTAGCATATTCTAAGGCAGAGGGACGAATTTTTCTTTCAAAGGTCTCGAGGTTAACATCAACTAAACCAAACTTGGGTCTGTATCCTTCGGCCCATTCAAAGTTATCCAAAAGCGACCAGTACATATATCCGCGGACATCAACACCATCATGAATGGCCTGCCAAACCCAACGCAGGTGCTCCTTGATAAATTTTTCTCTAAGCTCGTCCTTACCGTCAGCAATCCCGTTTTCGGTTATAAAAATTGGTTTTTTAAACTTACCTAAATCCTTTAATACGTGATAAATTCCTTCAGGATAAATCTCCCAATTCATT
>Ga0209542_10012621_pt1 | contig 14730 bp, 9 predicted proteins | sample RifCSPhighO2_01_FD_184028 | JGI IMG/M metagenome (GOLD analysis project Ga0209542, IMG submission 184028) | Soil microbial communities from Rifle, Colorado - Rifle CSP2_plank highO2_0.1 (SPAdes) (version 2) | ecosystem: Environmental > Terrestrial > Deep subsurface > Rock core/Sediment ...
ATATATAGAAATGTTTGAAATAACCAAAACCGGTTCTCTTAAGAAAGTAGAATAAGCTTTATGTTTACTTAACTGACGGCCGTCTACATAGTAAACAAATTTGGTTTGCCCGGACTTTTATTTCTTACTCTGTATTTCTTGGAGAAGTTTCTGTACAAGTTCATCCGGGGAAATTTGGCCGAGAGTGCCATTGTCCCGGGATTCCAGATTAACTTTACCGACTAAAACTTCTTTGTCGCCGATTACAAGCCAGTAGGGGATTTTGTTATTTTTGGCGTCCCGGACTTTACTGCCCAGGTTTTCATCATTTTCATCAATTTCCGCGCGGATGCCGTTTTCTTTCAGCGCTTCAAAAACTTTTCGCGCGTATTCGTTGTGATTTATGCGGACCGGAATTACCTTAACCTGCACCGGTGCGAGCCAGAGGGGGAAGGCACCGGCGTAATGTTCTATAAGAATCCCCATAAATCTTTCTGGAGAACCAACGATTGCACGGTGTATCATTACTGGAGTTTTTTCCTTACCATCACTATCGGTATAGCTTAATTTGAATCTTTGGGGCATGATAAAATCAAGTTGGATTGTAGAAATTTGCCATTCTCTTCCCAAAGAGTCTTTCATAATAATATCCATTTTTGGTCCGTATATTGCTGCTTCTCCTACACCTTTTTCGTATTCAATTTTATTTTCATCTAAAATACTTTCGAGGATTTCCTGAGATCTTTCCCATACTTCTGGACTTCCTAAATATTTTTCTGGTTTTTCTGAGTCCCAGAGAGAAAGTCTTATTTTGTAATTTACCCCATAGGTTAAAAGAGCTTTTTTAACTACTCTGAGCACACTTTCGAATTCACTTTTTATTTGATCCTCTCTACAAAATGAATGTCCATCGTCCTGACAAAAGCACCTAAGTCTTGTTAGTCCACTTAGTTCTCCTGGTCTCTCGTCTCTGTATAAATTTGCGAAGTCAGAATATCGAATTGGTAAATCTCTGTAACTTCTGGGTCTAGAGGCATATATTTGAGTATGTTGAGGGCAGTTCATTGGTTTTAGGAAAAAATCTTCCTCGCTGTATTGCGAATGTACCGTAAGCATGTCTTCTTTATATTTGTCATAATGTCCAGAAATTTTAAATAATTCTGCTTTATTAAAGTTTGGGGTATGTACCTCTCCATATCCTATTTCCTTATTGAGTTCTCTTGAGAAAGAAATTATAGAGTTACGGACAATGGCTCCCTTGGGAGTATATAATGGCATACCACTTCCAACTAAATCTGAAAAAACTAAAAGATCTTGTTCTCTCGCTATCTTTCTATGATCTCTTTTTATAGCCTCTTCTCGCTGTTCTAGATGTGCGTTAAGTTCTGCCTTGGTCTCAAATGCCAGGCCATAAATACGAGTCAGCATTTTATTTTTCTCGTCGCCGCGCCAGTAGGCGCCGGCGACGCGGTCCAGCTTGAAGGCATCCGGTTTTATATCTTTACTCGGATTCTCCACATGGCCACCGCGGCAGAGGTCCACGAAATCCCCTGATTTATAAAAAGTAATTTTCTCGCCCTTCCCGGCTATTTCTTCTATCAGTTCTAATTTGTAGGGATTATCTTTATTATGTTCTTTCGCTTCAGCTTCTGTTTTTTCTTCACCCTTAAATTCTGTCCAGTTTTTCAGAATCTCCTTCATTTTCTTCTCTATTTTTGGCAGGTCCTTGTCGGAGATAGGAGAAGAAAATTCAAAATCATAGTAAAAGCCGTTATCTATCGCCGGGCCGATGGTCCGCAGGGTGTCGGGCCAAATTTCCATCACCGCCGCAGCTAAAAGATGCGCCAGGGAATGCCTTTGGGAGTCCAGTTTATTTTGCTCGCTCATACAAAACAATAATATCATACTTTTATTTGCTTTTCATCCTGGCTTCGCAAACTCAAGTTTTTTCTCACTCCTAGCGCATTTACCGCCAAGGCGCTCGAAAAAACCTGAGTTCGGCTCCGCTTTGCTTTTAGTTTTTTTTATGCTAGGATAAAAAACAATATGGTAGTCCGAATGAGACATACAAAATCGCATACCAAGAATCGGCGGAGCCACCACGCCCTCTCGGCCGTCAATTTTATGAAATGCGAAAACTGCCAAACGCCAAAACCGCGCCACACCGTCTGCCCGTCCTGTGGCTTTTATCGGGGGAAGAAGGTCTTGGATATGGTGAAAAAGACGGAAAAAAGACAGAAGAAGGCAAAAGCGCGAGAGGCGACACAGAAGTAGTTATAAAGTATAAAGTTATAAAGTTTGTAAAGTTTTGAGAAATTTCTTTTAACTTTATAAACTTGATGACTTTCGACTAATCCATGGCTAACCGACATCTTTCCAGGTCAATAGTTCTGCAAACTCTTTTTGAATTGGATTTCAATAAATTCCAGGACCTGGATGTCAGGGCGACGGTGGCCCGCAATATCCGGGAATTCGCGCTGGGGATGGAGGACGACGCCTTCGTTTACGCGCTGGCGGATCAGGTTATCAAGAAGCGCGCGGCGGTGGATGAAATAATAGAAAAAGCCGCACCGGAATGGCCGCTCTCTAAAATATCCCTGGTGGACAGAAATATTCTCCGCATCGGGCTCTGCGAGCTCCTTTTCGGTAATCGCCGAGAGGTGCCGCCCAAGGTGGCCATCAACGAGGCCATTGAGCTCGCCAAAACATTCGGCGGGGAGAATTCCGGCAAGTTCGTCAATGGCGTCTTGGGCGCGGTTTACAAGGAAATCGGCGAACCGGGTAAAGAGGAAACAAGCAAAAAGAAAAATAACTCTCCGGTGGACCCCGGTAAACTGCCGGTGGAGAAATTCGGCGGTGCTCTGGTCTACGCCCGCGAAGGCGGCAATCTCTTTCTGGCCCTGGTTCACGATGTCTTCGGCTACTGGACGCTTTCCAAAGGCCATATTGATTCGGAAGAAACCGAAGAAGAGGGAACGATGAAAAGAATCAAAGAAGAAATCGGCCTCCCGATAGAGATAAAAGAAAAGCTTGGCGACAATGAATACGTGGCTTCCCATCCGGAGAAAGGAAAAATTCTGAAGAAGGTGGCATACTTCCTGGCGGAGAGCGAATATCGGCCCTTCCATTTTGAACCTTCCGGGGGTCTGGATGAAGCCAAGTGGTTCCAGATTAAGGAAGTGCCAGAACTCCGCATTTACAACGACATCATCCCCCTTATCGGCAAAGCCATTGAAATTATAAGTAAACAGCCATGATAAATTTTTCAGACTTTGAAAAGAAAACCGGCATTATTTTTAAGGACAAAGAGCTTTTGAAACAAGCCTTTGTTCATCGTTCCTACATCAATGAAAATCCCAAAGCGGGACTTTTCCACAACGAACGTCTGGAGTTTTTAGGCGATGCCGTCCTGGAGCTCGCGGTGACTGATTTTCTCTACCGACAATATCCGTCGTATACCGAAGGCGAACTGACTGCGGTTCGCTCCGCTCTGGTCAATGCCATAATTATTTCCGAAGTGGCGGCGAAAATGGGGATGAATGATTATTTGCTTCTCTCCCGCGGAGAGGCTAAGGATAACGGCAAGGCCCGGCAATATATTCTGGCCAATACTTATGAAGCTTACGTGGGAGCGGTGTATTTGGACCAGGGCTATGCCCGAGCCGAGAATTTGGTCCGGGATACCGTCTTGCCAAACGTCTCGGAAATCGTGGCCAAGAAACTCTGGCGGGATGCCAAAAGCTTGGTGCAGGAGAAAGCGCAGGAGTTGGTGGCGGTCACTCCTGCTTACAAAGTTCTACAGGAGGCGGGGCCGGACCACGACAAGCATTTTACGGTGGGCATATTTTTCGGTCCAGAAAAAATAGCGGAGGGCAAAGGAAAAAGCAAACAGGAGGCGGAACAGCGAGCCGCGGAAGCCGCATTAAAAGCAAAGAATTGGCTGGACTGATTATATATGCAGCTTAAAAGCTTACAGCTCTCCGGCTTTAAATCCTTCGCCCAGAAAACTATTCTGGAATTTAAAGACCCCATCGTAGCCATTGTCGGCCCCAACGGTAGCGGCAAATCCAACGTGGTAGAAGCCATCCGTTTCGTCCTGGGAGAACAATCCATCAAATCTCTGCGCGGCAAAACGGGCGGCGATTTAATTTTCAAAGGCTCCAAAAAACTCAGCAGTCTCTCCCGGGCCGGGGTGACCATTTATTTTGACAATCGGGACCGGCTTTTCAAACTGACCAACGAGGGCGGCGAAGAAATAAATCTGAATTTTGACACTGTCAGTATCTCTCGCGAGGTTTTTCCGGACGGGGTGAATAAATACATACTTAACGGCTCCGAAATTCGGCTGAAAGACATTCATCAGCTCCTTTCTTCCGTCAATATCGGTTCTTCCGGCCATCATATTATTTCCCAGGGCGAGGCGGACCGTATTTTAAACGCCAACCCTCGGGAGCTCCGGGAGATGGTGGAAGACGCGCTGGGGCTCAAAATCTATCAATATAAAATAAAAGAATCGGAACGCAAACTGGAGCGGGCAGAGGCGAATATCAAAGAAGTCGCTATGCTCCGCCGGGAGAATGCGCCCCATCTTAAATTTTTAGAGAGACAAGTGGAGAAGTTTGCCAAGGCCAAAGCAATGAAGAGCGAGCTCCTTGGCCTGTATCGGATTTATCTTAAAGGGGAGAGCATTCATCTGGCAAAAGAAAAGGGAGAAATTTCGGCAGAGCGGAAAAATCTGGAGGCGAAGCTCTTGCGTCTGGAGAGAGATATGGGGGAACTGCCAGCCCCATTGGCGGAGAAGGAAAATTCTCTGGAGGAATCCGTGCGGGAAAAAGAAAGGCAAAGTTCCCAAATCCGGATGGAAAAAGACAGCCTCTCCCGCAAGCTGGGGCGGACCCAGGGCCTCTTGGAACTTAAAGAGAAAAGAGTGCAGATGTCCGGCAAATGCCCTCTCTGCGGCAGTGTGATGGTCAAAAGGGAAGAAGACGAGAGAGAGCTGGAAGGTCTCAAGGAAACGGAAAGAGAGGTGCTTGAGGCCATCCAGCACCAAGACGACCAAGAGCTAAAACTGCAAGCGGAAATCGCGTCTCTAGAGGTGGCTATCGAGGCCGACCGGGACCGCCGGCGTTCCGGAGACTTGAAGAAAATGGAACTGACTATGGAAAAAAATAAAATCCTCTCCGAGATTAATCTGGTTAAAATACGGGAGGACCAGCTCGCGCACGCGGAGAATGATTTTCAGAACGAAATTAAGGAAGGCCAGGCGCTGGTCGGAGATGAAATTTCGTCTTATCGGGATTTTATTCGGCCTGACGAGCCGGACGGGCAGGTCCAAGAAGAGAATCGCAAGAAGATAGAGCGCCTGAAGATAAAACTGGAAGACGCAGGGTTGGGTAACGACCGCGAGGTTATCAAGGAATTTGAAGAAGTTTCCAAACGGGACCAATTTTTGGAACAGGAAATGGCGGACCTGGAGCGGAGCATCCAATCTCTAGAGACTCTTATGGCGGACCTCAAAGAAAAAATTGAACTGGAGTTCCAGGCCGGAGTCAAAAGAATAAACACGGAGTTCCAGGAATTTTTTGCTCTCATGTTCGGCGGTGGCTGGGCTTCACTCTCTGTAATCCTAGTAAATCGGAGAAGGCGCAACACGGCCGAAGAAGAGGAGGAAGAACTGTCGGAGGAGACAGAAGAAATTGTCGCCGAAAAAGGAGTAGAGATAAATGTGTCTTTGCCCCACAAAAAAGTCAAAGAATTGAATGCCCTCTCCGGCGGGGAGAGGTCGCTCACTTCCATTGCCCTTCTTTTCGCCATGTCCCAGGTCAACCCTCCGCCTTTTCTGGTCCTGGACGAGACGGACGCGGCACTGGACGAAGCCAACTCCCGCAAATACGGCGACATGCTGGAAAAACTTTCCAAGCATTCCGAACTTATAGTGGTGACCCACAATCGGGAGACCATGTCTCGCGCCGGCGTGCTCTACGGCGTAACCATCGGCCAAGACGGTGCCTCCAAGCTCCTCTCCGTCCGCTTTGACCAAGCCGCCGCCATTGCCAAGTAACATTGTTTACTATCCTGACGGCCGTCAGTGTAGTAAACAATCAGGGGTTACGTATATACGTACGTATATACGTGAGTATATACGTCCCTCTTACCTAAAATTTATTTTCTCCTCTTTGCCGTAAATTATTCTCTCCGGCTGGAAGGTTTTGGAGTTTAGTTTGACGATATTTTTTTGGATGGAGATGTTGCCGTCCCGCCAGATTTTTATACCGAGGAGCATACCCTGCATCGTGTCCTCCGAGAATCCCTGGTCAAAAATGAAATTGCCCAAAGAGTAGGCAATGAAGCCCACGCACGAACTTTGAGTGCAATCTTTTTGGCTGTAAACTCCCGTGTCTTGTATTACATGAGGATGATGCCCCACTACTATCTTTGCTCCATTATCAATAGCCTTATGCGCCAGAGTCTCCTGCCGAGCGTTGTGCTTTTTCTGATATTCTTCGCCCCAGTGGAAGGATACTATCAAATAATCAACCTGGGCGCTGGCGTTTTTTATAATTTCTTCCAGGCGGGGATTGTCGGCCAGCAAAACGCCGGTTTTGTCCTCTCTCGCCGCCATGCCGGCCGGGCCCTTATCAGAGAAGCCAAGAAATCCTATTTTCATTCCGTATTTTTCAATAATGGCTGGTTTCTCCGCGTCTTTCTCATCCAGGCCGCCACCGGTGTAAAGAACCTCGTTTTCCTTCAGTCGGCTTAGAGTGTCAATGTAGGCCGGCAAGCCCCAGTCGCCCACGTGATTGTTGGCGACCGATAAGATGCTTATGCCCGCGCCCCGGAGAGCCGGCACCACCGAGGGGTCCATGCGGAAAGAATAAAGATTGCCGAGGTCTTGGCCTTTGTCCGAGGCCGTGCCTTCTAAATTGGCAAAGACGATGTCAAATTTTTTGAGAATACTTAGTTTTTCCAGAAAGGCGGAATAATCCCCGCCGAAATTTCGGACAACAGAATTGCGGACACCCCGAGCCAGCATCAGGTCGCCTCCAGCGAGGATGGTCACGTAATCCGGCTCACGGATATCCGGCACGCCGATTTTTTCCCGCACCCAGTCAATGCGGGCATTTTCCTCGCCGCCGTAATAGACGTTCTTTTGGAGATATTTTAAAATATTCTCCGTGTCTTTTTTACGATCGGGACTCTTCAAGAGAACAATCGCAATAGGACGGGAACTCGTTTTAGACAAGAGAACATCGAAAAGAAAAACACCTGTTTCTTTAGATACCTCGGTGAAACCGCTTTTGCCTCCCAGATATCCGGGATTTTTGAGGAACTGGCTGGTGTTGTACCAAGTGTGTTTTTGGTCGGTGTAGCTCCGATTTTTGCTTATGGCTAAGATGTCCGGCTTTTTTTGCTTTAAATATCCCGCCAGGCGAAATAAATCTAGGGCCGAGGATTGATTTAAGGAAGAGAGGCCACTCGGGTCCGCGAAGGAGGTATTCTCCATTTTCAATCGGGCCGCTTCCTGATTCATCTTGGTTATAAAAATATCCAAACCGAAATGCTCCGCCAGAACCGCGGCGGCGTCGTTGCTGGATTCCAAGAGGAGGGGATACAGGAGATTGCTTATTTTTATTTTTTCGCCCGTACGCAGATTGCCATTGGAGCCGTAAGTGGCGAGGGCGGCGCGACTGACCTTGGCTTCCTCGCCGGCCTCGGCGATTCCACTGGCGACCAAAGCGGTCATCAGTTTGGAGACCGAAGCGATGGCGAGCTTTTTGTCCGCGTTCCGGCTCAAAATAACTTCGCCGGTATTCAAGTCGCCCACCAGGTAAGCTAGAGCGGAGACCTTCGGCTTCTGTGTCCAGTCTCTTAAATAATAAAAGTATTTGGCTATGGTTTCCGTATCCGGCAGAATCTCTATCACTCCGGCGCCGAGGCCGGCCGGCCGTACTCTCTGCCGGCTGTCCCCAAAATTGAAAAGATAGGAAATTAAGATAAATCCCAAAACAGCCAGAAGAAGGGCGAAGAGAGTGGTTCTAGTTTTGAAATTGGAAAGTAATTTCATATAAGGATGTAGTCTATTGTTTTCTGCGCCAGGTCAACCGCTTTGACTTTGATTGTCACTTGGTCGCCCAGGCGGTATTTCCGGTGTTTCTTTTCGCCGGAGAGCTCCAACCTTTTCTCATTGAAAATATAATAATCGTCCCGCATATCCCGAATCCGCACCAGGCCTTCGCATTTGGTTTCCGCCTCTTCCACATAGATGCCCCATTCAGTAATGCCGCTAATTACCCCTTTGAACTTTTGGCCTAAACGTTTCGCCATATACTCGGCGTATTTGAGCTTGACCGAGGCGCGTTCCGCGTCCGCCGCGCGTCGTTCCTGCTCTGAAGAAATTCGGGCGGCAATCTCGTATTCCCGGAGTTTGTCGCTGGCGATTTTTTTACCCTGGCAATAGTCGGTTAAAATTCTATGGGCGATGATGTCCGGATAGCGTCGGATGGGCGAAGTAAAATGGGTGTAATGTTTGAAAGCTAAACCGTAATGGCCGATGTTGTGGGTGGAATACACCGCTTTGGCCATTGATTGGACAATGACCCGATGAATGGTGTCTTTCTCGCTTTTGCCCTCCAGACTCTCTAAAATTTTGTTTATCTCTGAGTTTTCTATGACGCCGTTCTTTAAGGCGATTTTATACCCCAGACTTCTTAAAAAAAAGGCCAGGTTTTCCATTTTTTCTGGATTCGGCGCATCGTGCACCCGGTAGACGAAGGCTCCCCTCTCCGGGCTTGCCTTAATTTTGGCGCTAATGGTTTCGGCTACCTTTTTGTTGGCCAAGAGCATGAATTCTTCAATCAGCTTGTTGGAATCTCCCCGTTCTTTTTTTACCACTTTTATCGGCGCACCGTCCGGGGCTAAGACGAATTTTACTTCCGCCTGGTCCAGAGATATGGCTCCCTCACGGAATCTCTCCGCCGTCAATTTCTTGGCCAGGCGATTTAGCGCGGCGAGCTCTTTGTGCCAAGGGTACACGCTTTCTTTTATAGCTTTTTCTGCTTCGCGGTAAGTGAATCTTTTCTGAGAGTTAATTACGGTTTTGCCGAACCATTCTTTTTTAACCTTCGCTTCCTTATCCAAGATAAAAACGGCGCTCAAGCAAAGCCGGTCTACTCCGGGTAAGAGCGAACACAGGTCGTTAGAAAGAATTTCTGGCAACATGGGGATGGTCCGGTCCACCAGATAAACAGAAGTGCCTCGTTCCCTGGCTTCCCGGTCCAGCGCGCTCTCCCACTTAACGTAATGGGACACATCGGCGATATGCACCCCCACTTCCCACTCTCCAGCCCCTACCTCTCTTATGGAGATGGCATCATCAAAATCTTTAGCGTCTTCCGGGTCTATGGTCAGGGTAGGGATTTGCCGGAAATCGCGCCTTAAATTATAATCTCGCGGCGTGATGCCGGCGCGCTTCAGGCTCTGGGCTTCTTTTTGCGCTTCTGTCTTAATTTCCGGCGCGAAGCCCCTCTCCAGAACTATGGCCTGCATTTCCGCCTCGTTCTCCCCCGGCCGTCCCAGAATTCTGACAATTTTGCCTTCCGGGGCTTTACGTGGGTCGTTCCAGGAAACTATTTCTCCGAAAACCTTTTGGCCGACTTTTACTCCGCCCAGTCTTTTTTGGGGAATCAAGATGTCCGTGTACATCTTCGGGTCGTCGGGCTTGAGAAAAAATATTCCGTTCTCCCTCTCTAGGACGCCGGCAAACCCCCCTTTGGCGCGGGAAATTATTTTGAGGACCTCGCCAGTCTGTCTCTTGGCGTCTATTTGGAAGGGGTGAAGAATTGCTTCTACCATATCGCCGTTGAGCGCTGTATTCAAGTGCCGAGAATCAACTTCAATATCCTCTTCCCGATCAATAACTTTTATATAGCCGGTGCCTTTTCTGGATACTGAAATAATGCCCTGGATATTCAATTCACTTTTCGTTTTTTGTTTTCTCACTCTTCTAATATAACATTGTTTGCCTTTTTTATAAATTATGTTAGACTCATTCTGATAATATGTTGAAAATAAGACTGCAAAGAATAGGCAGAAAAAACGACCCGGCCTTCCGGGCGGTGCTGACTGATTCTAAAAACAGCACGAAGAGTGGCAAATTTCTGGAAGTAGTCGGTGCTTATAATCCCAAAAGCGGGGCAACCAGCTGGCAGGCCGAGAGAATAAAATATTGGCTCGGGAAGGGCGCTCAAGTATCTGGCACGATGCATAATTTCTTGGTGCACGATAAAATTATAGAAGGGAAGAAAATAAATGTTTTACCCAAGAAAAAGCCCACTCAAACAAGAAAAGTGTTGAAAGCTCAAAAATAATCGGGTATAATTATTTAAGCAGTTTATGTCGTAATACTGCACTGTTACAAGATATAAAAGATAGATTTATGGATGCGGACAAAGAATTTCTGGAGTATGTAGTCAAGGCTCTGGTTGACAATCCGAACGACGTCAAGCTGGAGCGCACCGTGGATGAAATGGGCGTGCTTATCACCCTCACCGTCAATCCCGCGGATATGGGCAAGATTATCGGCCGGCAGGGCAACACTGCCAAGGCCATCCGGACACTGCTCCGGATTATCGGCATGAAAAATAATGCCCGGGTCAATTTGAAAATTAACGAGCCGGAAGGAGGAATGCGGAGCGAGGGCCGGATGGACGCCGCCCCGCACCAGGCGCCCACGCTTAAAACAGTAGACCAGGCGATGGAAGACTTGAAGGGGATTTAGGTGAATTTTCACATAGTAACAATTTTCCCGGAGATGTTTGATTCTTATCTAAAAGAGTCTATTATTGGGCGGGCGATTAAAGATAAAAAAATCAAGATAAAATTTTATAACCCAATGGATTTCTGCGAGCCGAAAAAGAGGGTGGATGCCAGGCCTTACGGCGGCGGTCCGGGCATGGTATTAAGACCGGAATTATTTCTCAAAGCTTTTTCTAAGATTAATCTACGCTATAGCGTAGATGCAAAAAAGAAAGTAAAGATTATTTTATTTTCTACGTCTGGCAAAAAGTTTAATACAGCCTATGCAAAAAAGTCGGCGAAAAAATATACGGATATAATTATGATTTCCGGCAGGTACGAGGGCATAGATGCGCGAGTGCAAAAAGTGTTGCGTGCTATGGGCTATGTGGTTGATGAATTATCAATAGGGGACTATGTGCTAACTGGCGGAGAGCTTCCAGCGATGGTTTTAATAGATTCAATTTCTCGGCAAATCCCCGGGGTTTTGGGCAAATACGAATCTCTGGAAGAAGAGCGGATTTCTTCAAGCGAAGTTTATACTCGCCCGGAGGTTTTTAAATATCCACCGCCAGGGCGGGGCAAGAAGTCAAAAATTTACAAAGTTCCGAAAGTCCTACTCTCTGGCCATCATAAGAAAATAGACGAATGGAAAAAGAAGAAAAATAACAAACTATAAGAGTTGGCGCAATGTTTACATTCGTACGTATATGCTGATTTCCGTAAACATTTTGGATTAGCAAGGGTTGAGAAGTATGCTATGAAACCATACGATCGTTCGATTTTGTAGGATGTAGACTAGCTAGAGACTAACAAGAACCGTTCTTGCTAGCGCTTTACTATTTTTAATAGATATGATATTTTTTGTGCAGATAGGCGGGTAGGAAACCGCCTACCCCCTAGGGTTACCCCAACACCGGGGGGTGGACCGGTAACCCTAGGGGGATCATATTCCCCCAGTTGTTTGTTGCGTCTCCGAGCTTACATCCTCGGAGCGCTTTTTTATTTGACAAAAAACAGAAAGCGAGTATACTCTTAATAATTGATTGTTGATTGAGTATCGGACGCACGATCAACGTTTCTATTATAAGGTTCCCATAATTTACGCTTAAATAGGCCTGCTCCTATTTGATTTTCATATTATGTCTACCGCAACCGCGCGTCCCAAGAAATATTTCGCGAGGTACAAGAAGCCTCTGATTAAATTCCCGAATCTGATAGAAGCCCAGCTCAAATCCTACAAATGGCTGGTAGAGACGGGCCTCTCGGAAGTGTTCAAAGAATTTTCACCCATCGGGGATTACTCCGGCAAGAAATTCAATTTGGAATTCGTTTCTTTTTCTTTGAGCGAATCCAAGCACGATGAGAGCTACTCCAAAATAAACAAGCTTTCCTATCAGGGCATTCTCAAGGCTCGGGTCAAATTGACCAATAAAATATTGGGCACGGTCAAAGAGCAGGAAATTTTTATGTCCGACTTGCCCTTGATGACCTCGCACGGGACTTTCATCATCAACGGCGTGGAGCGGGTAATCGTGCCCCAGCTGGCACGCTCTTTCGGCGTGTTTTTTACCGAATCCGAGAACAAAGGCAAAAAATATTTTGGCGCAAAAATTATTCCGGCTCGCGGAGTTTGGATAGAGATTGAATCGGAGGCCGATGGCGGCGTTTATGTCCGCATAGATAAAAAGCGCAAATTCCCGGCGACGGAGCTTCTGCGCGCGCGGGGTTACCATACGGATGAAATGATTTTGAAAGCTTTTGAAAAAAATGGGGGGGTGGCGGAGGCGATTAAAGCCAATCTGGCCAAGGACGCGGCCAAGACGCCGGAGGAGGCTTATATTGAAATATACAAGCGATTGCGGGACGGGGATATGGCCACCGCGGAAAATGCCAAGGAATTCATTGATTCTTTGTTTACCGCGGAGCGCTACGACCTATCGCCGGTGGGACGGTTCCGGTTCAATAAGCGCTTTGAACAACCGATGGACGAGAAAGAACTTGACCGCCGGACAATTTCCAAGGAAGACCTGGCCATTGTCGTCGAGCATATCTTGGTTTTGAACAATACCGCTGGCGCCCAGTCGGACGATATCGACCACTTGGGCCAGAGGCGGGTGCGTTTCGTCGGAGAAATACTCCAGCAGAAAGTGCGCACCGGTATGATGCAAATAAAGAGGAATATCCAAGACAGGATGTCTATTATTGATGTGGATACCGCTATGCCCATCGCCATCATCAATCAGCGGCCGCTTCAGGCTCGTATTAAGGAATTTTTCACCACCAACCAGCTCTCTCAATTTATGGCCCAAGAAAATGTGCTCTACGAAATGGAGCATCTCCGCACCCTCTCCGCCTTGGGCCCCGGGGGACTGACTCGGGAGCGGGCGGGGCTGGAAGTGCGGGATGTGCATCCTTCGCACTACGGACGGGTCTGCCCCATCCATACACCGGAAGGGCCCAACATTGGTCTCATTTTGCATTTGGCCACTTACGCCCGGATAAACGATTTCGGCATAATTGAGACTCCGTATATCAAAGTAAAAAACGGCAAAATCACCAGCGAGGTTGCGTACTTGAACGCTCTGGAAGAAGAAAAATACAACATCGCTCATGCCGGCATACCTTATAACGCAGACGGCAAAATAACCGCGGAAAAAGTGGAAGCCAGAATCAAAACTACCCCCGGCCTGATTGCCCGGGAAGAAGTGGATTTCATTGATGTGGCCGCCAATCAGGCTTTCTCCATCGCTACCTCCCTGATACCTTTTCTGGAACACAACGATGCCAATCGGGCGCTGATGGGAAGTAACATGCAGAAGCAGGCGGTGCCCTGCGTCCTGCCGGAGGCGCCACTAGTAGCGACCGGCGTGGAAGAACTGGCTTCACGCGACTCCGGCCGACTCCTCATTGCGGAGCGGGACGGCGCGGTTTCTTACCTGGACGCCAAGAAAATTGTGGTTAAAGAATCGGACGGCGAGAAAACCTACCCCCTGATTAATTTTTTGCGGAACAATAATTTCTCCGCCTTCCACCAGCGGCCTAATGTCAACGTCGGCGACAAAATCAAGCGTGGCGATGTCCTGGCCGACACCACTAGTACGGTCGGCGGGCAGATATCTCTCGGCCAGAATATTTTTGTGGCTTTTTTGTCCTGGTCCGGCTCCAATTATGAAGATGCCATCATCGTCTCGGAGCGAGTGGTCAAGAACAGCAAATTCACCTCCATTTATGTGGAAGAGTTCGTTTGCATCGTCCGGGACACCAAGCTGGGCCCAGAAATAACCACTCGGGACATTCCCAATGTCGGCGAACTCAAGCTTAAAGATTTGGATGAAGAAGGCATAATCCGCATCGGGGCGGAAGTCCGGGAAAACGACATTCTGGTCGGCAAAATTACGCCGAAAGGGGAGACGGAGCTAACGCCGGAAGAGCGTCTGCTCCGTTCCATTTTCGCGGAAAAGGCTCGAGACGTCAAAGACACTTCCTTGCGCATGGAACACGGCAAGCGCGGTCGGATAATCGGGGTCAAAATTTTCTCCCGCGACCTGGGCCATGCATTAGAGGCGGGCATAATCAAAAAGATAGTCATTGAAGTGGCCCAAATCCGAAATATATCCGTCGGGGACAAGCTCTCCGGCCGGCACGGCAACAAGGGGGTTATTTCAACCATTCTGCCGGAAGAAGACATGCCTTATATGGCGGACGGTACGCCGGTAGACATTATTCTCTCGCCTTTGGGCGTACCCTCGCGCATGAACTTGGGCCAGATACTGGAGATGCATCTGGGACTAGCCGCCAACACCCTCGGTTATCAGGCCATCGTGCCGCCGTTTTTTGGAGCCAAAAATGAGGAAATAAAAGAAGAACTAAAAAAAGCCGGCGTGCCGGAAAACGGCCGCATTGAGCTCTTTGACGGCCGTACCGGAGAGAAATTCAAGCAGGATGTTGCCGTGG
>Ga0209542_10012624_pt1 | contig 14728 bp, 15 predicted proteins | sample RifCSPhighO2_01_FD_184028 | JGI IMG/M metagenome (GOLD analysis project Ga0209542, IMG submission 184028) | Soil microbial communities from Rifle, Colorado - Rifle CSP2_plank highO2_0.1 (SPAdes) (version 2) | ecosystem: Environmental > Terrestrial > Deep subsurface > Rock core/Sediment ...
TCAGTTCTATTTTAACGTCGGGGAATGTGGTCTTTAAGCTTTCAACTTTTTCTACAAATTCTGCAATGAACTTTCCAGGATCATCGCTGTAGCTGAGCAAAGATCGGGTAATCACAGCTTTATCCATCTGAGGAAAGTTGGCGCGTAATTTACCAAAATTTTCTACATAATTTGCAACGAATTTTTCTGAATTTTGAGTATAATGGACAGCCGCATGTTCAATGACGCTTTTTAAAGTTTGTGGGTAGTTATGCTTGAGAGTCGCAACTCTTTTTTTATATCCATCAATAAAATTTTCAGAATCATTCGTATGATTTCTTGCCGCCAATCTAAGTATTCCCTGATTTACATCTGGATACTTAGCCGACAATGCTTCAACTTTTTTTGTGAATTGCTCAATAAAAGCTGCAGGATCTTTCGCATATCTGAGGGCGGCAAGTTCAATGACTGAATGATGTACTCCGGGATATGTAAGTTGAAGTGCCGTCATTTGCTTTGCATAGTTTTCAATAAATCCTTTTGGATCTGTTGGATGGCCCAGCGCAACTGTTTTTAGCGTGCCTTCATTCATATTAGGATAATCTGCGGTCAACATTTCCAATCTTTGAATGTAAGATTTTATGAAAGTTTCTGGCTTTGAGTTCATGGCGGCAGTTTTTATAACAGTGAGATCCATGCCTGGATATTTTGAAGACAATTCTCTCAGAACTGAAAGATAGTCTTCGATAGCAGACTCCGTATCCTTAGTATTAGCTACGACTATTGTTTTAATGGCACTTGAGTTAACTTGAGGATATTTTCTAGATAATTCATCTACTTTCTTTATATAGCCTTCAATATATTTTTCAGGATCCGTAGAATAATGACTGGCAGCTTGAGCGATTGCTGTCCTATCGACTTGAGGATATTTTTTTGATAATTCCTCAACATTCTTGATATAACTCTGAAGAAACCCCTCTGAATCTGATGGGTAGCCTAAAGCGGCCCGCGTCATTATACTTTCGTCAACGTCCGGATATTTTTTTGATAATCGACGCAAAGTATCAGGATTGTGTCTATAAGAAAGTTGCGCGAGTTGAAGTGCTTGCGCAGGGGTAACATGATTCCTTTTAGATAGTTTCAGAGACTGAATAAAATCGAACGTATAAGCATTAATTTGATCATGAATGTACTCCGGATTCTGAAAAACCGTTGGAATTTTTTTTTTATTTTGAGCTAAAAGACGAAACTGCTGCATAAAGAACAGCGAAAGACCTTTTCGATAAGCCTTATTTACCTCCTCTGGATTAAATTCATTCAAAATTTCTTTTACCTTTTCCTTTTGCTTTTCTATCCAATCCTCATTTTCCTGGATTTTTTCTTCAAGCATGTCCATAACATCTGATTCAACATCTTCAAAAAGCTTCCCTCGATTACCCCTAAGACCAATTTGCTCCTCCTTAGCCTCTTGTTTGATCTCCCTGCTGGTTTTTATTGATTCTCTGACGCTAAAATCAATCGGCTTTTCCATAGAGAAATTATAACATTACTTGCTTGTTTATTAAGGTGAGAAGAAGCGGACCGTGAGTACATTTATCGCCCTCAGCCTAAATGCTCGCCGTCGCTCGCATTTGGCCTGGGCACCAGCTCTCAAAATTTTCTACTGAAAATTTTATGCTCCGCTGTTCGATTCCCTCACGCAAGCAAAATTGTTTGCTTGCTCGTCTCTCAAAAAATCAAAACCGCCCAAAAGGGCGGTCGGATTTTTTGGAGAGCGTCGGGATGCTTGGAAAACTCTCGTATCGAGAATCTGGTATGAAACTGCTATAATCTCTTTATGCGAGATTTAAATGACAGCTTAGATGTGACAATTCAAAAGAAAAAGATGCTAGAAGCTAAGCGGTTTTCTTTAGGATACAAAATCGAATCCTTACAACAATTGATACTTCAAAGATTTCAAGCATTAACTACCATAAGCTCTATTGCTTTTGCTATCTCGGGCATCATTATTTCAATAAGGAGTGATCTCATTCTCAACGAAACTTTAGCTATGATTGCCGCTGCGAGTTTTGCCCTTATAGCCCTGATAAGTTTAGGACGACATCTGTATCTCATAAGAAAAGATATAGAAGGGATTTCCGATAGAATAAGAGATTTATCAGAAGAAAATTGGGGTAAACAATTAAATGAAAAAATATTTAAAGCTGACTGGTGGCCTGAAGTACTCTATCTTTTTTTAGTAGCCGGAGTTGTTTTATTCGGGCTTTCAATCATCTAAGCAGAAAAAACTTTATATCTTTTTGCTCTAGTTCCAAAAGCTTCTTCGCCTCCCTCAATAATATCGCAAATTGCTTCCCTGATTCCTGGAGATTCAATTGCACCGGCCTTAAGCACAATAGAATCCTTTTTGCTTTCATCTTTGTCGAATGCAACAACTAAATCACTATCTGCCAGCACAACCATATTGGGATTGTGACTGATTATTATTATTTGTCTCTCTGTCTTTTTGCGAAGAATCTTATCGATGAGTGTGCGGGTTATATATGTAGCTCCCACATTCTCTTCCGGCTGATCTAAAATTAATGGTTCTTCTCCTTTTTCTAAGATTAATTCAAGTAATGCTCCACATCTTTCTGTAAATGACATGCCTTCTTTGCTGATATTTTTCCCATTAAAATAAATCTGACGCATGCCCTCTTCTGCAAATTCCTGCAGTCTTAATTTCAAATATTCTTTTATAACCTCACTATAATCTCCAAATAACCATTTGAGGTACTCGTGTTCAATATTAGATGGGATGATATTTTTTTTAAGAGATGCCAATAGGTGTAAAATAATTTCTGGAATACTAAGATTTTTTTCGAATGTTGAAAGAAATTTATCGATATCCTCTTTTGATGGCTTGATAAATTTTTGTCCTCTTTGTTCTATAGGAGTAAATTTATCCCAGATATCTTTTACTTCGATGGTCAAAACATCTATTAACCATGCTCTCTGATCTACTCCTTCATATTTCACTTCAACATTAGAAAGTCCTTCATTAAATTCGAGCAGAACCTTATCATTTAACTTTGACCATGTAGTTAGGTCCTGAGTCAATTCTGATATTTGGGACTGAAAATCCTTTTTAGCTTTTTCTGCCACTTCTAACAAACTGTCCCTATTCCTTAGTTGTTTTCCTAAGTCAACCTGCTCATCATTTTTCTTTTTCAAGATTTTTTGTGAATAGGTAATGTTTTCCTTTATAAACAGTTGTTCGATTTCAGAATAAATTTTACTTTGTTTCTTTTCATATTCTTTTATTTCCTTTGAATTTTCTAAATTCGATAAGAGATTGTTTGCTTTTTCTAAAGGTGTTTCAAATAATTCTTTTTTTGTTGGGAGAACCAATTTTGAGAGAGATGGAAATAAGGATTTTATTTTTTCCTCATCAAATTCTATATCAGTAAACTGTTCTTTTATTTCTGACAATACTTCAGCTATACTTGAAATGTTTTCCTTAGTTTTTATTCTTTGTTCATGCTCAGAATTGACACTCTTTAGATCCCTTATCAATTTCTGATAAGCAGGAGACGCAGAAATATCGAAGAATTTTTTTGCATTTTGTAGCTTTGATTCAATTTCTTCTTTCTCTTTTTGAATCACAAACTTTTTTAGATATGTGTCTCTATCTTTGTTTAGTCTGGCTTTTGTTTTGATAATTTTGTCTTTAATTAAATCTAGGCGAGTTGTGTCTATCTTGTTCTCAATAAGTGTAGAAACAGCTTTGGGATCTCTAGCCGTACGATCAATATAACCTTGATTAAGATATGTAATTTTAAATTCTTCAGGTGTTATATCTCCCTCCCATTTTCCAGATACATTTCGTTTGATAACATTAGATACTGTTCCAACCTTAACTTTTGCAGTTATCTGAAGATCTTTACTGAGCTCACTTATATTTTTAATCTTGGTCTTACTTTCACCAATAATTTCATTAGTATGGTTATCAAATAAGTATGCAATAAGCTCTGCGATGGTACTTTTCCCAATTGAAGGGTGTCCGATTATTGAGGACAAATTTTCATTTAGATTTATTTCTTGGTTTAACCCAGTCAAAAAACTGCTGATGTTAATTTTTTCAAGCTGAATGCTTTCAATTCTTGGATATGAGCACGAGGGTTTGTTTGTATCGAATGACACTCTTTCTTTAGGAAAATAAAGAATTTGTCTTAGTCCCTCAAAACTCTTCGCTGATTTAATCCATGTGAAATCTCTCCCAATCTCCTTTAGAGAGTGCGAATCTGATCCTTTCACACAGGGTGTTTTTTTACCACAGGATTTAAGTATTTTCTCATTATTATAGAAAGACTCCCTTACATTTTCTTTTGAGGTTTCAATTAGATCAGCATCCTTCACCAAATTTGTTTTAAGGACAGAATCATTTATCGGATCGATGTTCTCAAATCCGCCGTATTTATCATAAGTGAGTATTACTAATCCATTAAGTGCATCTGCACATTTTCTTACTATCTTTAGGTCGACATAAGCTTGCTGGCATCCAATTTTATAATACTCATCCTCTGACAGACCTTCCCTCCCTATACTTTTTCCTAAACTGATAAAATCGAATCGAGTGATATGTTTATTCTTATCTTCACACAATTCTACCTGATGCAAAAAATTAATTTCAATTTCCTCTTTTTTTGTTGTCTCCGGAAATATCACGATGGCGTGTAGTAAGCCCGTCCCGCTACTATTAGGGGGTTTTTTACTTAATATTTTTTGTTTACTACTTTTATCTATTCTGAGTTCAATTCCGGGAATAAGCAATTTGCTATTTGAAATGTGTTTTTTAATCTCAAAAAATCCTTCGATTGTCCAGTGGTCTGTAATTGCAACTGCATCAATATCTGACCTGTTTATCTCATCGGCAAGTCTATGCGCATTCACGCTTTTATCTTTATAGTCATAAGAGTAAGAACTATGGACGTGCAAATCCCATTTGTGCCACATCGAGCCTTTTGAAGTTGTAGACATGCTTCAAATATGCCACTTTTGAAGCTAATTTACAATCCTATACTGTTGTAGCCTAATTTGGTATTATGGAAATACAACCGAATAAGCAGAAGTAGCCTAAACTCTAAAACCTAGAGCATGGCGAAATAAGTCCAGTTAGACATAAAAAACCCATCGCAGGGTCGTCTAACTGGCCATCTAGGGAAACCTAAATGAGAGACTCCGGTCTCTACCTGTGGTGGGCTTTTTGTATTTCTCATCACAGGATTATTAACTTTTTCAAAAACCAATGGAAAAAGAGATTCTGAAGAAAAGAAAGAAGAGTTATGGTATTGCTTTTATTATTCTTTTGATTTGTAATGGGCTTCGCAGTAATTTAGCAGGTCAATACACTTCTACGCTTAGACCAGGTTTCTCTGATCAGGTGTACGTTATGAAAGAAATGTACTTTTTGATAGCGGTAAACATAGCGATAACTATCGGAATAGTCTTCACAGCTATCATGTGGTTTATATTGAGATACAAAATTAAAAAATTAAATGATTCTGTATGAAAAACTTCTTATGGGAAATCGTTGGCATCATCATATGTGCATGCCTTATATACTTCGTACTCAGTCCTAGTGCAGGAGAGAAGATCTCTATTGGCGACGAATGCGGACAAGGTTATCACTGGGAAGAAGACTTCAGAGGAACAGTTGGAGGATGTGTCTCTGACTCTAATTACTAGAATGATCGATAAAAATAAACAAATGAACAAAATGATAATAATCTTAACATGCATAATCTTGGTAGCATTGGCTTTCTGCTACATTTTTTCTAACAGATATTATTTTATACATCTGTCAGGGCTGAACATTATACGGTGCGACAATATAACTGGCAGTTGTGTCTGGTTTGAATCTAAGAATCGTGACGCACGTGGCTTAGCTGGTCTTTCCCAATGAAAAAGAAAATATGTACTCAATAAATGGAATAGGAACAAAATTATACGGCAAAAAGGATTTTAATCATGTAGATCAGTCCTACATAGCAACAAAGTGGTTTACGTTTCTTTTGTTGCCGATTATTCCTTTGGGTTCTTATAGAGTTATAAGAGAGAGCATAAAAGATACAGGTAATATATTAATTCTTGGATACAGAGTGAACTATAAAATGATTAAGGCAAAATGGTGCTGGAGTCAAATTTTCATGACTTATTTTGCGACTTGGGGGTTATTTATTGGCGGAATTATACTCCTAATTTATTTAGATTTATGAAAGATCTACCTCGAACAAAGAGAGATCACTCAGAACGAATATTTTGGATTCCTTGTATTTACTTTTTTGATCAAACAGAAAAGCATGCAAGAAAAGCGATTCACATGCCTGAGGATAGTGGAATGAAAATGTATTGGTCACTTTGCCTGCTAAAAATAAATATGTTTTTTGCTGTAAAAATGTTTATTATGTTTGGTAAATGTAAGCAACTGATATTGGGTACCGAAATAATACATCCAGACGCACATAAAGATAATCCTCCCGATTTTAACCCCGATGATGACTACTCACTCGATGAATTTGGATCTTACATAGCTTATTTGAATTACAAGCTACTCAAAGTGGGTAAAGTATTATATGGATTCTCATGAATAAATCATTTTTTGATACAAGGGCAGGAAAAATCATTTGTATCATTTTAGGGAGTATCATCATTCTGTATCAAGTGCCTAACTTCTTTCGCTCATTTGTATGCACTATTGATGAGGCAACGGGGGAGTGTCTCTCTTTGCATCAAAACATAGAAAGCGAAGGTCATTTTACTAATGAAGAGTTCAATAATGCTTCTCAAGAAGAACAAGCTGCTATGGTAAAAAGTGTTTATATAAGGGTTCATAGAGATGCAGTGAAGAATGCAGATATTCCCGGATTTTATGAATTTTATGTTAAAGAGATAAATACAAAATGTCCTTTTTATGAACCTGACGGTGTAAGTTATAGAAGCTGTCTAAATGATCTATTAGATAAAACAAAAAAAGAATCAGCTTTGAGCAAAGCTTTGGGCAACATTGAAAGTGTCGAAGGATATTGCAACGAAACAGCTAGTCCTTATGAGCCAGGCAATGAAGCCGTCTCGTTATTCCTCGATTGCATGATTTTTAAACTAAGCATTTAAACTAAACTTATCAATTTATAATCTTTTATGTCTTCCATGAAAAAATTTACCATTCAAGAATTATCCATGAGCAAATTCCAAGCAATTCCTCCGAAGCCAGGAATTTACTGGTATGAAATTGATAAACCAATAGAGAAACCAATATTTAAAAATGATAACCCAGCCGGACATTTTAGAGGCAATGATCCCACAGTACACCCAAATGTTTTAATGATAAAGTGGGTGAAAGAGGCAACAATTCTTTACATTGGGCGACATAAAAAAAATTTACGCAAGCGAATTTTGCAACATTTTAAATTTGCGGCAGGTAAATCTGTGTCTGCGTGGGGAGGAAGGTATTTGTGGCAACTTGATGATTCTATTCAAAAAAAAATGACAGTGCGTTATAAAGAGGTTAAGAATCCCAAAAGAGCGGAGAAAGATGAGCTAGCAAAATTTGAAAAGACATTTAAGCGATTACCTTTTGCCAATTTGCGTCGATAGCTAAATCCGCCGCGAGATGAAGTATTAATCTATTAAATAAAAAAAGGCCACAGAGGAGCTGTGGCTTATTTGAGGAACTCTTGGGCATCGCGCGATACTAGCTCAATCATCCGAAGAGAGAGCATGGCTGCTCCTTTGTTGTTGCGGATGTTGCCGATGTTGTGCCTTATTTCCGTTTCCACTAGCCGCCTGTCTTTGCCGAATTTGAGAGATGCCTCTACATAGAGAAGCCCACTTTCGAGCGTTGGCGACAATTCAGGAGCAAAGATGGACCTCTTGAATTCCGGCATTTTGGCCGTGAGCCGCAGCTGTTCACTATAGAGCGTCCCAGAATGCTCGGGGTATCCGGGGATGACGGTGTGGCATGTGCATTCTTGATACATTATCCACACATCGGGCACTCTGCTCATTGCTCGGTAGTGCATCGAGATGGCTTGGAAGCCAATTCCGAGCTCTTTCGCTTCCGGCAAGTCGTCCATATAATCCGGAGCAAACAGCTCGAGCTTCGTACCGGGCTTTATGATTTCTTCTATCGTCAACGCGAAAATCGGTGAAGTAGCACTTTCAGAGTGTTTCATTTTTTCTCCTTTGATGAACTTTGTCGAGCTTGAGCTTATTCCTAAAAATGGATTTTGTCCAGCAACTTTTTTGGAGACGGCGCGACCATGAGTACATTTATCGCCCTCGGCCTAAATGTTCGCCGCCGCTCGCATTTGGCCTGGGCACCAGCTCGCAAAATTTTCTTCTGAAAATTTTATGCTCCGCTGTTCGATTCCCTCACGCAAGCAAAATTGTTTGCTTGCTCGTCTCCAAAAACAAAAATCGCCCGCTTCCGCAGGCTGATTTTTGTAATTTTGGAGACGGAGGGAATCGAACCCTCGTGCATATAAGTTTCTCAAATGTTTCTACGCAATGTGTCAATGCTTAAATTTTAAGAAATATTATTTAAAGCAAAGCGAAACATAATATTCCCGATCTTCTAAGTTTTGGTAAATAGTCGAAGCATGCTATTTACCTATCCCCTCAATATAACACCGCATTCACCAAGAGAGAAAAAAAATGGTGCGATGGCATTCGGCCGCGAACTTACGCTCGAGCGGTTGCGAAAGCTAAATCGTTTACTCCAAAATATGGAGAAGCAATTTTTCGTGCGTTTGCACTTAAGTTTCTCAAAGTTTAACGAGTTTGTGAGAGTTCTCGATTGCGCACAAGAAAGATCGCCCATATGTCTATGCCGATCATCCCCGCATGAAAAAGCTAGCAAGCTTGTGGGCTAGTCAGCTTGTAAGTTAAAGACGGAAAGGAATAAGAAAGTTTTCAATATCCTTACCCTCACATTATAGCATATTTTTACTGATTTGCAATATGTGTTTAACTCTATAGACAAAAATATCCAAAAGACTACAGTAAAGCTATGGACAGTTCGTTGACAGAGACTCGACTGCTTGCTGCAAAGCAAGGTGACCAAAACGCGTTTGAAAAATTTGTTGGTGAGATCCACCCTCTTGCGATGTGCACAATCAAGCCGATGATTGTCGACTATCGCGATGCCGAAGAGATTTTTTCAGACACCATGGTGGCGATCTGGCGTTCGCTTCAGAAATTTGTGGCTAACAAAGGTGATGCGCTGGCATGGGTTCTGGCAATTACCAGAAACACTGCGCATAACTTCTTGCGGCACAAAAGAGCCTTGAAGCGAGACGGTGGGACTGCTAAGTTAGTTCAGGTGGATCAGTTAAATTCACCATCCCGTGACAACTCTCAAGAAGCGACAACGGAAAACCCTCACAGTATACTTGCGGCAAAGGAGATATGGGAAAGTTTTTTTAAGGCAGCAAACAGACTCTCTCAAAGGAAGCGAGAAGTGGCAATAAGCTTTTTTTGGTATGGTCAAAACTGTGAAGAGATCGGGGCACTGTTTGACACCTCAAAAAAGACCGTTGCCCTACAGCTTCACCAGGCCAGAGTCGAGCTGCGAAAAAAACTTGCACCAGAATTCTTTGAACTCGCTGCATAATCCGCATAACAAAACGTGTGCGGATTTTTTAATACTTCATTTCTCTTCGCATTTCCCTCTCGGCATCTTTCTTTTTTAAGGTCTCCCGTTTGTCAAACTTTTTCTTTCCCTTTGCGAGCGCGATATCTACTTTCAATTTTTTGCCCTTGGCGAATATTCCAAGCGGAATTATCGTAATTCCTTTCTTCTCGCCTTCGTTATGCAGATGCAAAATTTCCTTTTTGGTCAAGAGAAGTTTGCGGGCTCGCACTCTGTCGTAATCCACCGGAGTGTTCTTGGCCTGATACGGAGGCAAGTCAAAATTCAAAAGGAACGTCTCGCCGCCGCGCACGGATACGTGCGCGGCATCTAGCGAGCCCTGATTGTTCTTTATCGCCTTTACCTCAAATCCAAGCAATTCAATACCCGCCTCCATCTTTTCTAGGATTTCATAGTTCAAATGCGCCTTTTTGTTCGCGACGAGAGCCATAGGGAAAGTATAGAGTAGAAAGTAGAAAGTAGAAAGTATGGACCTTGAAGGGTGCAAGTTTTGAGGGGCTTCGCAGGCGGGTAGCCGAGACTGAGCAAAAATTCAGTAGAATTTTATTCGTGCCCGACTCAGTGCACACCCCGACAGGTCCTTCTTGCTACCCGAATGTCAGCGCATACAACCGCACACCTTTGTCGGCTTTGATATGAAAGACGCCTGATTTTCTCTCTTTGTTGTCGATAATTGGATAAAGAGTCGCGGATTGTATAGGGATGCTTGATACATTCATCACATCCTCCTGCCCCTGCACTTTGTTTTGCATCTGTATCCTTCCTCCATTCGGCGCCTCCGCCACCAGATACACTTTCATCGCATCATAGGAGAACGCCAGCTCCGCTTCCCCTCCCGATTCTATGTATTGCTCCTCTATCTTCCACTTGCCTCCGAGATAAAATTTGTTGGCGACAAGCGAGCTCGGAATAGCAAAGCTATTTTCATACGCTTTGCCTCCGTCTCCATTGCCGAAAAATTGCGCGTTCCTAAAAGCGCCGAAATACGCCTCTCTGCTTTGGGCGTCTACCACTTCGGACGGCACGGAAGCGCTCACATTGCCGTTTGTCGGGGTCTGCTCTCCCAATTTCTCCGCTCTCTCCGCCAAAAGCTCTTTTATTTTGCTTTCCGTTTCTTCGTATGCGCCTTCTCCGATATGGTCGAAGCGAATGAAGCCATCTATATCTATCAGATACTTGTGCGGCCAAGCGTTATTCTGATACGCGTTCCATGTGGCGTAATCGTTATCTAAAACAGCCGGGAAAGTGAGCCCAAACTTTTTGAACGCCGCCTGCACATTTTCTTTTTTATGCTCAAATGCGAATTCCGGCGTGTGAATGGCCACAATTTCAAGCCCCATATCCTTGTACTTTTTATACCATGCGGCAAGATACGGATATGTGCGTTGGCAGTTGATACAGCTATAGGTCATCATATCTAGGAGTATCACTTTCTTGCCCACCAAATCCGCAAGCTTGAAGGGAGCGCTATTCACAAAGCCGGCAGGATTCACAATCTCCACATATTTTGGATAGAGGATTGATTTGGCCTGTACTGATAGCTTGGTGGACTTTGCGGTGACAGGAGAGACAGAAGGTGAAGAAGGGACAGAAGAGGTAGAAACAGGGACAGAGATAGCGCCTGTGCTTAGCTCTATCACTTCAGGAATAGTCGGCATCGGCTTTTCATCCGCTTTCAAAAGCGTCTGCTCCACCTTCGTGATGTCAAAGAATCCTTGCGAGAGGAGATATGTCTGAAGCTTTTTGTCTGCTCCTGTGATGATGAATACGCCAACGAGAAGAAACAGCACACCAAGCGAGCGCTTGAACCATCCGTGGGTATCGGATACCCATCCCAATTTACCTACAAGCTTCTGGCCAATGAGCGCGACCAAAAGCAAAGCGAGAGAAAGCCCAATAGCGTATGCGATTAAATCAACGAGCCCTTTTGCGAAGCTCTGCGGCAAAACTGTGGCGAGAATGACAAAATATGTAGGAGAGCAGGAAGAAAAAACGGGCCCGAGAGATGCGCCGATAACGATGTCGCCCCAGAAGCTTTCCTTTTTCACACCTTCGGCGAGGAGAGTGTTGGACTTCCGGCTCATATAGAGATTCCATTTCAAGGCACCTCTCTCCCAAAGCGTCGGGAAAAGCGTAATGAGCCCGAAGAAAATAAGAATCGTGCCGGAAAAGTATTGCCAGAACGATTGCGGGATATCTATAAAATATGTGGATGCTTTGAGAAGAAGTGTAAAGACGACGACAGACACAGCGAGAGACGCCGTAATCACATACGGCTTCCACCTGGAGCGCGTATCCGCAAGCGAGCCGCCTACAATTACAGGCAGAAGCGGAAGCACACACGGCGCAAGCACAGTGAGCACCCCTGCGACAAATGAAATAAGTAGGAATGTCATGTTCGTATTATAGCGCAGCAAAAGGTATTGCCATATTCCAACACCGAAAGAAATTTCCAGCGAAATTTCTTCCTTATGCTTCAGCGGATTTTCGGCAGTAGCCGAACCATGCAAATCCGCTTCCAGAGTGTTTCCAATGGCAATACCTTTTGCTGCCCCTTATTTGCAATTCGCTCCCAAACAGGTAGTGTAATCAGCAGAAATTGACAATTCATCGAACCTCAAACCCAAACCCAGAACCAACCATGGAATCCAGAACAATCCTCATGACCGGAAGCGGCGGGCGTGAACAAGCCCTCCTGAAAAAACTCCGTGAAGACAAACGAGTGGGCGAGATTTTCATCGCTCCAGGCAATGCCGGCACGGGCCAAGCAGGCACCAATGTCGACATTCAAGCGACGGACATCAACGCACTTCTCGAATTCGCACGCCAGAAAAAGCCCTTCCTCACCATCTTCACCGGCGAGGATGTTTTGGCAGAAGGCGGTGTGGACGCTTTCCGGATGCATTGCCACAGGGCATTCGGCCCCACCAAAAAGGCAGCGCGCATCGAATCTTCCAAAAAATTCTCAAAGGAATTGATGGTGAACGCGGGCATTCTCACGGCACCCTTTGCTGTCTTTACGGACTACCATTCGGCGCTCGCCTACGTCGACGGACATGGTGGTACCTTCAGGCCATGCATGATCAAGGCTTCAGGCCTTGCCCAAGGCAAAGGTGCTGTGGCGTGCAAGACTCTCGCGGAAGCGAAGCAGGCACTCCAAGCAATGTTCGTCGACAAGAAATTCGGCGAGGCCAGCTTGACCGTCGTCATTGAGAAATTCCTCGAAGGAGGCATCGAATTCTCCGCTCATGGCATTGCGGGAGGAGGACGCCATTTCCTTTTCCCTTTCGCCATGGATCACAAGAAAGCGTTTGAGAATGACGAAGGCGAGAATACCGGCGGCATGGGCACCATTGCCCCTGTATTCCAATCACCCATGCTGAGGCAGTATGCCAACGATACGATTGCCAAAACTCTGGAGCAGCTCGAGAGCTGGAATTCGCGATTCGAAGGATGTCTCTATCCGGGCTTCATGCTCCAGGGAGACACTCCGTATGTCCTGGAGTTCAACGCGCGTTTCGGCGATCCCGAGACGCAGGTGTACATGAGGCTTCTGGAATCGCCCCTTCTGGACCTCTTCATGTATTCGGCAAATCAGGACATGTCCCACTGCCCCGAGCCGAAATGGCGCCCGGGATACGCTGTGTGCATCATGGCCTGCGCCGCAGGCTACCCCGGCCCTCCCCGTAAAGGAGACGTCATCACCGGCATCGAAGAAGCGGAAGCGCTTCCAGATATCGTGGTGTATCACTCCGGCACGAAAGCGACGCCAGAGGGCATCGTTACCAATGGCGGGCGCGTGCTCGGAGTGTCGGCGTATGCTGATGATCTGGGCACAGCTCTCTCAAAGGCCTACAGCGCCATGAGCTTGATCAACTTCACAGGGATGCACTATCGCCCTGACATCGGCAAGAGGTATCGAGAACTTCGCTAGCCCTTTCAACCCTCCCTCCCCGAGAAATCGCGGAGGGGATTTTTTATTTCCGAAAATATAGGAACGTCGGGTATTCCTCTATTTTACGAGCCGAGGTGGTTGTTGCTATAAAATCCTTTATTTGATATAGTTTTCCTAACAAAAAGAACTTGGCTACAACGGACGCAAAAGTAAATCATCAAATAAGAGCGCAATCATTGCGAGTCATAGGCCCGAAAGGAGAGAATTTCGGCGTTATTACGCTTTCCGAAGCCCTCATGAAAGCCAACGAAGCGGGGCTTGACCTCATAGAGATATCGCCGGACGCTCTGCCCCCGGTTGCAAAAATCGCGGATTATGGTAAATTCATATACGAAGCTAACAAGAAGCAAAAAGCGGCAAAGCTAAAGGCGCATACCGTAGAGGTGAAATCCTTGCAGGTAAAGATAGGCACAGGCGAGCACGACTTGGCGCTCAAAGCCAAAAAAGCGTCCGAATGGCTAAGCGAAGGCAATAAAATCAAGCTAGACCTCTTCCTCCCGGGCAGGGCCAAGTATCTTGAGGTGTCGTTTTTGAAAGAGCGGCTTGAAAGAATATTGCGGCTTATATCTGTGCCTTACAAGATAGCAGAGGAAGCCAAAAAGGGACCGAAGGGGCTGGCGATGCTGATAGAGAAAGGTAAGTGATTTTTAAGGAGCCTAGCGACTATAAAAATCCTTACCCCTCCCCACTTTAACTGAAACAAAAAATGAAAACAACAAAATTGATTGCAAAACAGAATAGGGTAATTTGTCTAAATCTTTTCGATCAAAGTGGGGAGGGGTCATTATTTTCTAAAACTCGCATAGCTCGTTAAGAAAATATATGAAAACAAACAAAATGTATATGAAGCGCCTGAAAGTGACGCGCACAGGAAAGATTAAATCGCGTAAGGCGGGGCAAAATCATTTCAATGCAAAGGCATCGCGCAACAGACAGCTCGATAAAAGGCGAAGCGCTGATTTCGTAATGTCCAACAAAGACCAGGCGAGATACCTTACTAGATAACAAGCTAAACTTATGACACGAGTAAAAAAAGGGGTGAACGCCCTCAAAGGAAGAAGGAATGTTTTGCGTCAGACAAAGGGCTTCCGCCACGGCAGGAG
>Ga0209542_10012625_pt1 | contig 14725 bp, 13 predicted proteins | sample RifCSPhighO2_01_FD_184028 | JGI IMG/M metagenome (GOLD analysis project Ga0209542, IMG submission 184028) | Soil microbial communities from Rifle, Colorado - Rifle CSP2_plank highO2_0.1 (SPAdes) (version 2) | ecosystem: Environmental > Terrestrial > Deep subsurface > Rock core/Sediment ...
TGGTGGGCCCTGGAGGATGCACGTCGGAGGAAACCTGTAAAGCTTTCTGTAGTGATCCTGCAAATTATCAAGTGTGCTCAAGCTTCGGAGGTGCCACGGGACGGGAATTCAAAGGACCGGGAGGTTGTACCAGTGAGGAGTCATGTAAGGCATACTGCGAGAAAAACCCGAAAGATTGCGGCTTTGATAGGCGTGAGGAAATGACAAACTATAATCCTCAAGAAATGTGCAGCAAGACTCCAAATTGTTCATGGTCTTCAGACGCCAATAGATGCGAGTGTAAAGGAAATTATCCGCCTCCACCCGGTGCTATAGATACTGCCTCCGCCGCAACAGAATGTACAAAATATCCGGGCTGTTCATGGACAGGTACGACTTGTCAGTGTGAGTCAAACCCACAGTCAGGACAGCTGCCAAATTACAGTCCCGAAGATCAAGCGCAGCAATGCACAAAAAATGGTTGTCAGTGGACGAATAATACCTGTCAATGCTCGGGGGTCAATACTGTTCCTCCTGGTGGTGAATCTTCTCCGCCACCTGTGGGCGACAATCAGCAAACCACAACGACCTCAAACCCGCCCGATCCTGCCACCGAGTGTGCGAGGCATCCCGGCTGTTCATGGACAGGAAGCATGTGTCAATGTTCATCTCCGGAAGTGCAGGGAGCTGAAACAGCTCGTCAAGGATCAAATTTCCTACAGTTTATCTTGGGTTTTTTCTTTGGTGAATGAGGCACCGGTGTTCTCCGTGCATAAAATAATATAGGTTTATATAGAATGGGTTGATTTTTTGAGATAGAAAATACCTATTGACTTTTATCTTTTTTCAGCGTATAATATAGGTCTATGAAAGAAATAAACAGGAGAGAATTTTTAAAACGATCCGCAATGGCTTTAAGTGCCGTGACCATTGGATCAGCAGGTAGTATTCTTTTAGACAAGAGATTAGACGGATGCGCACAGAAGGAAAAACAACCAATGAGCGCAAGAAACGCACAAAAGGTAGCTGCGCTGCTTCAAAATCCCGCCTATGAAGTTCCTCGTCAATACATCTCTAATCCAGAAATTATTACAGAGTATAGTGTTTCTCTTCCCTTGATGCTTGATAACATTCCCCACGAGGTAAGCATTCGTCTTTCTTGGTTGGGCGATCCCCAAGGGGGAAAAACTCGGATTTTAGCTGTTTCTCGGATTCCACAACAACATGACGCGGTAGGATACGAATTTGGAGATGTTGGTGCAGACGGCATGAGAACTGATTCTTATGATCTTGCTTATGGGGTCTTTTCAGGAGAAACGAGCGATTCAGTATCTGTCGTGCGTATGCATCGGTCTTCAGCGTACGGTCATCCAAACCACGACCAGTTCGTGCCAAATATTGAGAGAACATATGATCTACGTAGGGAAAATGAACTGGTACGGTACGGGCTTGATGAGGCATATAATTACACACTGGCTGCGATTTGGGAAGCTCACTCCAGAGGTGAAATTCCATTCCCAAAGAAGTAAAAATTCACATTTCTGAAAGAAGATCAACCCTCCACGTGAAACACGTAGACACCTTTGGAATAATGTATAAGTTATACAAATTCGCGTTTTTCGATCTCGATGAGTCTGTTGTATTTCACGAGGCGTTCAGAGCGCGACATAGAGCCTGCTTTCAAAAAATCTGCCCCGCAGGCGACTGCAAGGTCGCTGATGAAGCTATCTTCGGTTTCGCCAGAGCGATGAGAGATGATGGTCTTGAGTCGTGCGTCTTTGGTCATGCGGATAGCCTGGACTGTTTCAAAAACAGTACCGATTTGATTTGGCTTGATAAGTACCGCATTTGTCGCCTTCATTTCAATGCCTTTTTTGATGCGTGCGGGGTGGGTGGCATACAGATCGTCTCCAACGATCATCACTTTTCCACCTACCTGTTGAGTAAAAATGGCGAAAGCATTCCAGTCGTCTTCGGCAAAAGGATCTTCTATAGAAATAATGGAGTATTTTTGTATGAGATCAAGATAGTAATTATGCAATTCTTGAGACGTTCTTTTTTCACCAGCATGTTGGAATCCGTATATACCATTGCGGTAAAGCTCCGACGCGGCGATGTCAAGGGCGCTGTCGCCATTATTGTTTTCCGCAAGATAGTTACATGCGGTTTCATCCGTAGGAAAGCGCGGTGAATAGCCTCCCTCATCTCCTACTAAAATTGATTGGTTTTCCTTCTGTAATCGCTCGCCCAGCAGGTGAAAAAATTCCGATGCAGTCCGTACAGCTTCAGAAGGCGTGTTGATTTTCGGCACTATCATAAATTCCTGTATATCAAAATTCCAATGGGCATGTTTTCCTCCGTTTATGATGTTGACCATCAAGCGGGGAAAAGAAGGTTTGATTGACGCAAAGTAATACTCATTGAGCGTTTTCCACAGTGGCTTTTTCTGATACAGAGAAAGCGCGCGACTTACCGCAAGAGAAACTGCCAAAATGGCATTTGCGCCAAGCCGATGTTTATTTTCAGTGCCGTCAAGATCAATCAAATTTTCATCAATTTCATCCAGTTTTTCGATAGAAATACCCTTAAGATGATTGTTAATTGTTCTATTTACATTGTTGATTGCTTTAATAACTCCTTTGCCATGGTAGCGTTTGGGATCGTTATCTCGAAGTTCCACTGCTTCGTATTTCCCGGTTGATGCGCCTGAAGGTACTGAAGCAGAAGCTACGTCGTCATTATCAAGTTCAACGTATGTTTTGATCGTTGGATTTCCCCGTGAGTCAAGGATTTCAAGAGCGCAGACTTTCGTAATGTTCATATACGGTTTATTCTACATGTTTTTTCTTTCTTTTCAAACCCACAGTCAAGATGCCCACGTACACAAATCCCCACCCGATGAGATAAAAAAGCATGGGAAGAATTTCAGAGATGGTGAGATCAATGATTTTTTGCAGGCGGTAATGAGGGGTTTGGGTGATAAATGATTTTATGGTTTGCTCCCGAAATGGGACGATAATGTGTTTATCGTATTCATACGAAAAAACGAGTATGGCAAAGCCCAGAAGCATCAAAATACTAAATCGTGTTGGTTTGATAAGCGAGATAATGATTGAAAGAAGCAAACCGCCCGCATAAGCAAACACAATATAATTATGCGTAAAAAACAAATAGAGCGTAATGACTGCGTTTTGTTTCAAATCAGGGCTTATCATGAATGTTTCAAAAAAGACCTAATTGTTCCTTCTCTTTTTGTGTATTTTTAGAGATGGCTGTTTTTTGGTCTTTTGCGAAAAATCGCTTGACTAAACTGTAAAATTCAAAACGCAGAAAAAAATCTTTTACCTTTTCATTATACTGCCTGAAGCGGCAATCCTCAAGAGAAAAGGGAAATTCGACATTTTGTACGATGTGGGCAAGTTCTTTTGAAAGGAGTATATGTTCTTTATCCTTCTCAAGTGTTTTTCTCACGCGTTGGTTTTTCACCTCCTGAAGATGTGTATATAAAGCATCGATACTCCCAAATTGTCCAATAAGAGAAGAAGCGGTCTTGGGACCGATTCCATACCCTCCCTTGTAATTATCTGCAGGGTCTCCCATGAGCGCTTTGATATCGGGAATTTGAGCGGGCGAGATATGAAATGTCTCTTGCACCTGTTTTATATCATATAGTTTTATTTCAGAGAGGCCTTTTTTGGGCGTGATGACAAACGTTGTATCGTTCACGAGTTGAAGGATGTCTTTATCGCCAGTGAAAATAAAAGTTTTGGTGTCCTCGGTTTTTATTTTTTTCGCTATCGTGCCGATCAAATCGTCAGCTTCATATCCTTCTTTTTCAAAATAGGGGATGTTGGCGCTTTTTAAGAATTCTCTGATAAGGGGAAATTGCGTCCTCATTTCTTCTTTGATGACAGGGCGTTGTATTTGGTACTGTATAAACATTTTCTTTCGAAATGTTGGAGCAGGCGTGTCAAAACATACCGCGACATAGACAGGCGAGGTCATTTCGATCGCTTTGGAGAGCATGGTGATGAAGCCATATACGGCGTTAGTTTGTACTCCTTCTTTCGTTTTAAATTCTGGTATCGCATGAAATGCGCGGTGGATCAGTGCGTTGCCATCAATAAGAAGCAGTGTTTTCATGAGTTTTTTGCGCCCACTATTTGTACAAATTCCTCATCGTCAAGGCTTTCTTTTTTGATGAGTTCTCCTGCGACTTTATCAAGAAGCGTTCTTTTTTCCACGATAATTTTTTTTGCCTTTTCATACCCCTCGTCTATGATCTTTTTCACTTCGACGTCAATTTTTGAGCGCATTGCCTCCGATAATGTATCCTCGCTCCAGTATCCCTTACCCCATTCAGTCACATCCATGGTTGGGCCAAGATTTATGGGCCCGAGCTCGCTCATGCCGTACTCCATCACCATGGCGCGGGCGATCTTTGTGGCTTGATCAAAGTCATTTGCTGCTCCGGTGGTGGTGTCGTTGAAGATCGCTTGTTCTGCGGCTCGTCCGCCCATCATAGAGATGATCATTTCAAGAAGATGCGTTTTGGTTTCATGTAATCTGTCGCGGCTAGGGGGAATTAATGTAAACCCCAAAGACATGCCGCGGGAGACAATGGAAATGCGATGCACCGGGTCCATCGTAAGTTGAAAATGGGTCACGATTGCGTGTCCTGCCTCGTGATAGGCAGTGATTTTTTTATCATAATCAGTCTGAAGTCGTTTTTTTTCAGGACCGAGTTTCACTTTCGTTGCTGCTTCCTCAATATCTTCCATAGAGATCTCTTTTTTAGACTGTCGAGCCGCAAAAATAGCCGCTTCATTAAGCATATTTTCAAGATCTGCCCCTGAAAATCCAACCGTTCGTTTAGCTACTTTTTCCCATGAAACGTCAGAAGCAAAGGGTTTTCCTCGAGAATGGATAGTCAAAATAGCCTTTCTTCCTTCAAGATCAGGAAAATCAACCAGGATCCTGCGGTCAAAACGACCTGGGCGAAGGAGAGCTGGATCAAGAAGATCTCCCCGGTTGGTTGCGGCAATCACAATAACCCGCTCATTGGGATTAAATCCATCCATCTCAACTAAAATTTGATTTAAGGTTTGTTCCCGTTCATCATGCCCAGAGATTGCTCCCCCGACAGATCGTGCCCTTCCTATAGCATCTATTTCATCAATAAAGATGATGGAAGGAGCGTTTTTCTTCGCTGTTGCAAAAAGATCGCGCGCGCGTGCAGCGCCGATCCCGACGAGCATTTCCATAAATTCAGAGCCGGCAATTGAAAAAAACGGCACATTGCCTTCTCCTGCCACCGCTTTTGCCAGAAGTGTTTTGCCACATCCTGATGGGCCAACAAGTATAATTCCCTTGGGTGTTCGCGCTCCCAGTTTGCTGTATTTCTCCGGATGTTTGAGAAAATCCACGACTTCCTCAAGTTCTTTTTTTGCCTCATCTACACCTGCAACATCTGCGAAGGTCATCCGCGTCATTTGGCGTGAGTATTTTTTCGCTCGCGATTGGCCAAAAGAAAATACAGAGTCCTGTGCGCCACGTGCTTGTTTGAAAAGGAAGATAAAAAATCCGATCATCAGAAGAGTAGGGATGACATTTATCAGAAAGTTAAAAATAGCCGATCCTCCCTCGGTATCTTTAATGGTGATATCTATTTTTGTCATGTCAACGCCAGAGTCCTGAAGGGTCTTCACAAAACTTTCTCCTTCTTCCTTAGTGGTCGTTGCCTTTTCAGTTTCAGAATAATGGAGGATGATTTTATTGCCAATTATATCGATCTTTTTGACTTTGTTTTCTTTAATGTCTGTGATGGCTTGTGTCATTGACTTTGAAGGGAATAGTCTGCTGACATCTCTAAACGAAAAATAGATGGAGAATAAAAAAAAGACCACAAAAAGGATAATAAAGATATTTTTGATATTGAATTCGAACTTAAATTCTGCAACTTTCTTTACTTTTCTATTATGCGTTCGTTGGTTTCTTTGGACAGGAATTTTATCAGCATTTTCCATACATCTCACTATTATACCAGCTTTTTGATAAAATTAATAGCCGTATGAGAATTATCAAACTAGATCAAACTATTTTTGAGAAAGTCTTAGATGATGTTGTGCAGGTCATACGACATGGAGGATTGGTGGTTGCTCCCACTGATACAGTGTATGGTCTGTGTGCGGCCGCGACTGATGAAAAAACCGTTAAAAAAGTTATCGCATTCAAACGAAGACCAATTGGTAAAGCAATTTCTGTATTTGTGCAAAATCTTGAAGATGCCAGACGATATGTGGATATAGGAAGACGTGAAGAAACTATATTACAAAGACTGTTTCCGGGCCCATTCACTGCTGTTTTACCATCAAAAAGAAACGCATGTCATCTCCTTTTATCCGAAAAACATACGCTTGGCATACGTATACCTCGGCATGATTTTATCACTGCTCTTGTTCAAAAGGTGAAAATTCCCATCACCGCAACATCTGCAAATCTGTCAGGAGACTCGCCGCATTATTCTATTGAAGCGCTCATACGCACGCTTTCTCCCGCCAAAAGAGCATTGATTGACCTCGTGATAGACGCGGGAAAACTGCCCAAAAACAAGCCCTCAACAGTTATTGATTTGACAGGTGAAGATATCAAGGTAGTACGCCATGGCGATAGGACGGCACATGTATACACCTCAAAAAGCCCAGTAGATACGAAAAAAATTGCACAATCTCTTCTTGCTCATTATAAAAATCAAGCTAGTAAGAAACCCCTGGTATTTCTCATAGAGGGAGAACTTGGAGTAGGTAAAACGGTTTTTGTAAAGGCTATGGGAGAGGCTCTTGAGGTAAGAAATATAGTCTCTCCTACATATGTTATTTATTACGAATATGATACAAAAGATCAGTTGATAAAACACCTATATCACTTTGATTTATACAAAATAACAGAACATGAAGAATTCAAACAACTCAAAATAGAGCGATTGCTTACCCCCCATGCGCTTTTTTGTATTGAGTGGGGAGAGAAAAGTGCACCTATTGTTGATTGTCTGCGCACACATGCCAACGTCGTGTACATTGTCATGACATACACAGGAGAGCGTTCCCGCAGAATAGAAGTTTTTGAAAATACTATATGATGATTTTATCAATCGATACATCATGCGATGAGACAGCAGTTGCCGTGACAGACGAGCGCCATATACTGGCTAATAAAATATATTCTCAGATTCTTATTCATAAGAAATGGGGGGGCGTGGTGCCTTCTTTGGCAAAAAGGGCGCATGAAGAGCGGATTGATACGGTAATTTCTGAAGCGGTTCAAGGATCAGGGATTGGTGACATAGCAAACGTTGATTACATCGCAGTCACGCAAGGACCAGGTTTGGCAGTAGCGCTTGAAGTGGGGATACGAAAAGCAAAAGAGCTGGCCAAAAGATTTGGCAAAAAGGTAATTGTTGTTAATCATATGGAAGGTCACATTTATTCATGTTTTGCCCAAAATAGCAATGGAAATCCAAAGCGAGATTTTGTATTTCCTTTCCTTGCGTTTCTTATCTCTGGGGGGCATACAGAATTGGTGATCATGAATGATCACCTTTCGTATGAAATTATCGGCGAAACCATAGATGATGCATGTGGAGAAGCTCTTGACAAAGCGGCAAAAATGCTGGGCCTTGGGTATCCAGGGGGAGCTGTGATTGAGCGACTAGCTAAGACAGGAGATAAAAAAGCGTATCTTTTTCCTCGTCCTTTATATCGTTCAAAAGATATAAACTTTTCATTTTCTGGTTTAAAGACAGCATTTTATTATGCCCTAAAGAAAATGCCAAAAGAAACTATTATAAATAATTTGAACAATTTAGCTGCTTCTTTTCAGGAAGCAGTATTTGATAGTTTGTTCAATAAACTTGAACAAGCAATGAAAAAAACAAGTATTAATCGTATCATTGTTGCAGGAGGCGTTGTGGCAAATACATATTTGCGTGCAAAAATAAGAAAACTGGTCAAAACTTACGGCGGAACAGTTTTTTTTCCGCCTTTTGCAACACTTTGCGGAGATAATGCAGCGATGATTGGTATCGCGGCATATTATAAAACTCAAAAAGGATTATTTATTGATGATCTGGACCGTCTTGATCGAGTACCTCGTCTTCGATTATCTTTTTGATGGTCATTTTGTTAGTCGAGTGTCTACTGCCCAAATATGATAAAGATACGACTTGATATCCCCTTCATTAAATTGTATCTTTGTGCCATTCTCTCTGATGCGTTTTCTCACATAATCTTCTTGTTCATGCAGTCCTCCATAAGAAGGCCGTATCCACGCATGTTTGGTATTTGAATATATGTAAAAACTCCACACAGCAACAGAGATTACGATTAATATGATTTTGAATTTATATGTGAGTAATTTTTCTTGAATATATACGAGAATATAAAGAGTCATTGGTGCATTCAAAAGTACATAGTAGTCTGATGTCATACCTCCATAGAGTGTAAAAACAAGAGCGGGTATGATAAACCACAAGGATAGTAGATAACCAAGTATCTTTTTCTTTTTATCTCTTTCATACATCAGATTGTACTGTATAAAATAGTTACCAATATGGCAGTACGCTCTGAATATATTTTTTTAGTGACCCAGGAAAGGGCGAGGATATTAAAAAGATTAATAATAAAATTAAGATAATTGGCGCTGATAGGGTTAAGTTTAGAAAAATAATAAAAAGGAGCAAGGAAGTAATACCATAAAGAACCAAGATGAAAGTGACCAATACCCGTGCGTGGTCCGTTCAAAACAACTTGACCGGTAAGTATATCGCGCGTTTTCCATGCATCTCGGGCTTGATCCCATCCAAAAGGCTGCGTATCATAAATGCGATAAAATCTAAGATACATCGCAACAGCGACTATCACACATAAAATAATGGTATATCCGTGTTTATAAATAAAAGTTTTAATTGACATGTACTTTGGTCGCATTTGACAATAAAAGAAGAAATTTAGCATTTACCGCCCAGTTCGCCGATACATTCTTCATCAGGTGGTTTACCACGTTCAGGACATTTTTCAGAGTAAATACATGCGCGGTCTCCTACTGAATCAATTTGTTTTTGTACGGTTGGATCTGTAACGGGTCCGTATGACACTAAGATACGGTCAAGATCTTTTATTTCATATGTTTCAAATGTGATATTTTCCTTTCCATTCACAAAAAATTTAAGTTTCATGCCGGTCTGGTTACAATAGTTTTTGCCATTGTCAAGCGTCAGACAATCTTTGGCAAAAGACATGCCAATACTTCTGAAAAAATCTCCTATGGTTACGCCTTTTTTGTGAGCATGGACGATGTCTCCATTTTTATCATGAATATGTACTGATGAGCTCGCTTCTTTTTCCTCGCTTGTTTGGTATTTATCCTGTGTGAGATCAAATACACTGCCATTTATGTACATTTTAAAATCAGCGTGAATATGGACGTTTTCCTCCTTTTGTGTGATGGGAGGGGCTTTTGCGAGTGCTGCACTAATGATTTTTTTGAATTCTTCATAGCTTGAAGGGTTTTGTATTTGTTCGCCGTTGACGAAAAAGGTTGGGGTTGCATTGATCTGAAGACGATTGCCGATATTCAAATCATTTTGCACTCTTTCTCGTGTCGGAGATGATTCGCTGTCTTTTACAAATTGTTCCTCATTGAGTTTGAGTGCGCGCGCATATGCAAGAAAAGTTTTTTTGACATCGGATGCCTTACTCCATTCTTCCTGCTTTTCAAAGAGCATATCATGCATTTCCCAAAATTTCCCTTGTTTACCCGCAGCCTCTGCCGCGTATGCAGCAGGCACTGCTGCAAGATGTTGTTGGAGGGGAAAGTGGCGGTAGACAAGAGCAAAACGGTTTTTAAGTTCTTTTTCTTCAAATAACTTCTTCGCCACGGGGGCGTATACCGCGCAGGCAGGACATTCAAAGTCGCTATATTCAATAATGACGACTTGTGCATTTTTGTTGCCTTTGACCCAGTCGTTTTGAGCGATCATAAGTTCTTTGGGTTTTGATGAGGAAGGCGATGAAGAAGATGAAAGTTTCCATGCGCCAAAAAGTACGCCGATTACAACTGCAATTGTTATCGTGTACACAACAACTTTTTTTATCATATGTGCCAGGAGCGGGATTCGAACCCACGACCTATCGCTTATGAAACGAGTGCTCTACCACTGAGCTATCCTGGCTTCTTATACCTTTATTTTATCACATCTTGAGCACATTTCGAAAATCGAGGTCATAAAGAGTAGCTTTTCCTGTCGCATCAGTACGTTTTGAGATTACAGCGGCATCGGTAGGGATTTGGTGGTCATCGGTGCTAAAAAGATACTCTACATATGTGAGTTCTTCTGGATTGCAGTGCGGTGAGTGGTTCATCTGGGTGAGGAAGAGTTGGGTAATGAGTTGTTTTTGCGCAAGAGCGTTTATCACTGCTTTTCCACCTTCGTGAAGAAGATAGGAAATTCCTAAATTCTCGCGAAGATATGACATCATTTCTCTTTCATCTTCAAAAGGGAGTAATGTGGAAGTTTCTTTTCCATTAAATTGCACTGTTTTCTCAAAATCAGGATATGTTTTTCTCACGCGAGAAGCACCCTCGAGAGTGGTTACGACGAAAGGTAAAACATGAGAATCTCTAAAAACGTCTGGTGTTTCAAGGTCGATGCGTCCCGAACGTGTCATGAAAAACACCGGAGGGTTTTCTGTCGGTTTATCAAGCGTTTTCCTCCATGTTTTGAATTCCTTTCGCAGGACATCAAATCCCTTCATATGGGGAAATACATCGAAAATAAAGTCAAGATGCCATCTATGATGTGGTTCATTTTCAAGCGTGCGCGATCCTACCATGACCGCCTCTGCGGAGGCGCGAAGGAGCGCCATGCCAAAGGCGTCTGCTTGGTTTCCGTGAGCAATGGGGCCTCCTCCTGCACGTCCGGGAGAATTGACATTGTATATTCCTTCCTTACTTATGACGAAGTTGACGTACACAAGTGGGGTTTCCATATGAGCAGGATTTTCGATGAAATCAAGAGAGTCTGATCCATATATAGATGCGAGTGTTTGAGGAAGTGGCAGTGAGTGGCGAGAAGGATATTCGCGGATGTGATTTTCCACAACGGTCATCCGCATGTTGCCATATTGAGCATTTTCTGTTGAATGATTTTCTTTCATAGTTTACTCCATTTTAAGCACAAAAATCCAAAAGTCAAGGATTATTAATTTCCGCCGCAGTATATCCATGCACGGCGTAGTGTATTTTGTTTTGTACTGTGGCAAAAAACTTTTGGGTTAATTCGTCGTCTTTCCGGTAATCAATACTCGTTGCGTAAATATCTGTAATTTTTTGATAAAAATTTCTTTCACTAGAGCGAATATACCCATCGTCAATGAATGTGCAACTTTCACACCTCGGGGGAGCTCGTTCCGATCACCCCCGAGGTGTCCAGCTTTTTGCATTCTCAGGTAATAAAGGTATATCACGGACTCTCTGCAAAAGCTCTTCAAAATATCTCGCTCTTTCGCCGCCTTGTTTCATTCTCTCATCGTCAAGTGCAAAACCTTTGATGATGTAATCCCGCAGTCGCGCGGTTGCCCAAACACGAAATTGAGTGGCTCGTTTTGAATTAACGCGGTAGCCAAGAGCGATGATAACATCAAGATTGTAGTGTTTCGTTTCGTAAGTTTTGCCATCATCTGCAGTTATTAAGAATTTCTTAATAACTGATTCATTGTCTAATTCACCTGTTTCAAAGATGTTTTTAAGGTGTTGATTGATCGCTGATGTCGTAACCTCAAACAATTCCGCCATAAGCTTTTGTGTAAGCCAAACTGTCTCGTTCTTAAAATACACATTGACTTTCGCTTGTCCATCTTCGGTCTGATAAATAACTATTTGCGGTTGTTTATCATTTTTTTTCATAATAATTTCCACATAAAGATATCAATAAAAACGTTATCTTTGACAATTACTTAAATATTTCTACCAGCTGTTTAAAACTCGTCGGCTTGTATTTATCCCATTCTTCTTGCTTCACATAGAGCATTTTGTATTCAATCTTTTTCTGCCTATCGCTTGCGTCCGCGCACCATTGCTCCAATCTTTTTATCTTTTCAATATCGTCTAAATCTTCTCGCCCCTTTGTTTCTACGATATAAATTGTTTTGTTGTTTGTCTTTACAAAAAAGTCGGGATAATAACTGGAAATCGCGCCACTGGCGTTTTTGTAATCAATTTTGAAATGAATTTCATAATAATTTTTGGCGAAAGAAATCACATCATCAGCACCTTCTAAAAAGTCGGCAAACTCTAATTCAAAATCACTATCGCCGACGATTTTATTGAATACGCTCTTTTTAGGTAGCAAATATTTTTTATCAGTAACGACAAACGGTCTGGCACTGCTCACTTTCAGATAATTTTTTATTTCCGTATCGCCGACATCTTGCACGGTCAGATTGTTTATTTCTTTTTTAAATGTTTCCACGATAGTTTTTACCGCCTCTAATTCGGACAAGTTCCGCAAAATATTTGCGTCATTAAGATCAACGCTTTCGCTAAATAAATCAGCAGTGATAAATTCTTTTACTTTGCCAAAAAGTATATCGTAGCAACCAAAAAGGCGTAATTCTTTCATTATTCTTTGCACAAAAAATCCGACGACGCTTTGGTAGTTTGGCTCAACAGTGCTATTTAAAATTGTCGTGTGGTGAAGTTTGTCGTCAATCACTTCCTTAAAAACAATTTCTTTCTTTTCTTCCTCCGAAAATTGTTTTATAGAGATTTTTTCGTGCTTAAATCCTGCAACATTCAATAAGTTAAGATTTTTATATTCTCTTTGGATTCTCGGCGTTAAAACCGGCAATTCAATATCTAAATTTTCAATATCTTTCTTTACATTTTGATTATCAACTTCAATAACGGTTGGCGTAATCGGCGAGCCTGAACGATCCATTTTTCGCTTTTCCAACTCAACGCCTTCGGCTTTGATTGATTCCACAAACTCCATAAATGCGGGCGTTCCGATAACGCTCACATACTCCTCAACATCTTGTCCAAAAAACATTCGGCGTAGTCCGCGACCCAGTGTTTGCTCCGGCAATATCTTTGAATCAGACCCGTATGGGCGCAAACCGACGATTGTCGTTACATTTTTGACATCCCAGCCCTCTTTGAGCATTAAAACGGAAACTATCACCTTGTAGGGGCTTTCCATGCTGTCTATTTCATTAGCTTTCTTTCTCAAATCTTGCAGTTCTTTTTCTTTCTTACCGGTTACTGTTTCTGAAATCTCACCGCTCTTGTTTGTGTGAATAGTTAAAACCGCGCCTTTTAGTTGCGGATAGCTTTTTTCCAAAAACTCCGCCACATCATCGCAATTTTTTGTGTCGTCCGTCATTATGAAAAGAATTGATTTTTTGCCGGTCGGCTCAAGTTCTTTATATGTTTTTTCCCATTCTTCAACTCCAAGCCGGATATAGTCCTCGTATTTTTCGGAAAATATTGAGCTTTGTTTTTCTTGTAGTTTGGCTCGGCTGGCTTGGTCCGGCAAAACCGGATTTTTTACTACGCCCTGATGTATCGCTTCAACCAAAGGATAATCGGAAACGGTTTGCACAAAAATTTCACCACGATTATTTTTTGGCGTTGCCGTAACATCTATTTGCAAAGCAATTTTTTTGCCTTTTTGCAGTAATCTATTGTGTATATCTTCAATAGACTTAAACCACGCCATTTTAGGATCGTGGATATGGTGCGCCTCGTCATTGATAACCATTAATTCATCAATATCGCGGATTATTTCGCCCAAATCAATTTTTGAATCATTGGTTTTGCCGACCACCTTATCGCCCAAAAAATAATCTGATGTGTTTTCATCTTCAAAACTCGCCTCGTTGATACTGCCTTCATAAACTCTATGAATGTTGGTAAGAAAAATATTTCCCGATTTTGAAATCGTGCCGACCTCATCTTGCAAGTGGAGCTTGATTTGAAAATCGTCCTGCCAGTTTTGTCCGCCATATCCGTTATCGGGCAAAATCGGATCTTCATAAAATATTTTCAACCCTTCAAAATCGGTTTTAATTCTATCCAAAACGATAATGTTCGGCGTAATAAGCAAAAAGTTTTTAGCCAGTTTGGAATTTTTCTCATAAAGTTTATGAAAATATGACCAAGCCAAAAGCAAACTCATTACTTTTGTTTTTCCGCTTCCGGTCGCCATTTTTATCACAAAGCGGAGCCAGTCCTCGGTAAACATATTCGGGCTTACCCGACCCAATTTATCAAACTTGATCAAATCGTATTTACTGGCGACTTTCTCAACATCATAAATCCAAATAATCGTTTCTACCGCTTCACGCTGGGCATAATAATACTGAAACGCAACACTTGTGCCGTCTTTGGCAAAAATCGTATGTGGTTCTTTAAACCACCAATTCAAAAGGGCTTTTGATGTCTCGCTCGCGCCCTCATAGTTATTTTTTCGCCATTCAGCCACTTTTTCCCGCAACTCCGGCACAAAAGGCGGCAAAAGTTTTTCATAACCCTCTTTGCGTAAATCCTCATCAGCCGGAAACCACCTGATTGACGGATCAAGTATTTGGAATTTATCTTTGGGAAAATTTTTGTGTAGCGCCATAGTGTTTAAATATTAACCTCAATAACCTTGGTCGTGTCGTTGCCAAAAATATCAATCACCTTAATT
>Ga0209542_10012626_pt1 | contig 14725 bp, 13 predicted proteins | sample RifCSPhighO2_01_FD_184028 | JGI IMG/M metagenome (GOLD analysis project Ga0209542, IMG submission 184028) | Soil microbial communities from Rifle, Colorado - Rifle CSP2_plank highO2_0.1 (SPAdes) (version 2) | ecosystem: Environmental > Terrestrial > Deep subsurface > Rock core/Sediment ...
TGTTGATATATACAGCGAAGTCAGCGCCGTCGCGCATGAGGTTGGCATTGCAGATATGATGCTTGACCACTCCTCCGCCAAGTATGATTATGCCTGTCTTCTGCTGCTTCATTGTGAAATCATTGAGTATGTGCGCGTCTCTCACAGCGTCGATCCTGATCGGCTTATTATAAGAGAAGAAATGGATCATGTCTCCCAGAGAGCCGTCCATTATCGCGGGGCAGAACACGGGGATGTTGTTTTTGGAAGCCCAATTGTATATCGATTCTTCGCTTTTCATGTTCTTGCCTAAGAAAGCTATGAGCTCTGAAGCTGTGTGTATCTTTCCTGACCTTTGCTCTTCCGAGATCCTGTCAAGCAGAGGATTGATCCAGTCCTCGAATTTTGTGTAGCCAGAATTCGGCACAAGGATGTTCGCCATGCGGTTGATACCTTTCTCCCTGAGAGCATTGTCATCCTGCTTCTCGAAGCTCACTCCGAAATCACCCCAGGTCTTGATAAGGTCTTCCTCAACGCCGCCGACTGTAGTCACGATGACATCTACGAGCTTGTGCTGCGCTAGGTATCTTATGATCTCTCTCAGTCCAGAGCTGACCATATTAGAAGTATAGCCGAGATAGATGGTGCACTCGCTCTTGCGCATCTCTCTGATTATCTCGACTGCTTTCGCGAACTGCGATGCCTGGAATCCTGTGCTGAGATAGCTGTCTAAGAGCTTTGAATAATTGACTTTTCCTGACTTGCCGTCAGCGTTGAAATCATATCCTTTGACAGTTACGCAGCCTTTAGGCAGGCCTGAGGATCGCTTCATGACTGCCTTGCGGGCTTTTGATACTGCCATGAGAGGATTGCTGCACTAGGTGTTTTTAAAGGTTGCTGTGGGAACTTTCTGAATAGGAATAAATGGAGATATTTGCTTAAGCCGTTCACAGATTCAGCATCTCAAGAAGACTTTCTCTTGATAATCCTGCTTGTTTCAAGATCGCTTGAAGCGTTCCTTTGGCTATTTCTTTATGATTTGGGACTGTGAGTCTTCTATGTGGTGGTTCGTTATGCCTAAGAATGATATGGCTTCCAGTCTGGTGATCTGCTTGATATCCAACTTTGCTCAATATCTTAACAAGGTCTTTTCCAGAAAGAACAGGTAATTTAGGCATAGATTTCAATCACTTCTTCCTCTATTGATGGAGGGACAGGCTCACCATGCTTGTTTAAACTCTCTAGATATCCTTTCATGGCCTCTTTTATATTTATGATAGCTTCTGCTCGTGTTTTGCCTTGCGAGATACATCCTGGAAGGCTAGGACATTGCGCTATAAATATCCCGTCTTCATCTTGCTCAATGGTGATTCTGTATTTCATTTTACTTCACAAACTATCATAGGTATATCGTATTTAAATAGTTTACTGCCATCTTTGTTTTTCGTGCGTTTCTATTAATGATATTTCGCCGCAATCCTTAAAAACCCTTTTTCCCTGTTTTATCCCATGTGCGGCATAATTGGGATCATCAACCAGCAGAACGCTCTGCAGCCATTGATGGATGGCCTTGCGGTCATGCAAGGCAGAGGCAGGGATGGCTGTGGAATCGCGGATCTCTCCAGCGGCAGCATATTACTTGCTGAGACTCTTGACAGGCTGCAGAAAGGATCGTCCACGTTCTCCAATTCGGATTCCTTGATAGGCCATCTGCTGCACGCATTAGTGAATATTGTCCCAGAGCCTCTTTTTGCAGACGGCGCTGTCCTCGCGGCAAACTGCGAGATATATAACTGGAAAGAGCTTTGCAGCATCCATAAGATCCGCGCTGAGAATGACGCTGAACTCCTGCTCAGGATAATCAATAAGCTCGGCATCATCAAAGCGCTAGAGCAGGTCAGGGGAGTTTATGCTTTCGCTTACGCTAAAGGGGATAGTGTTGTGCTGTGCAGGGATATAATCGGAGTGAAGCCTTTGTGGTATTGCCATTCGGCATCGCAGAATAGCGGAAATTTGGAGAGGGTTAAATCCTCATTCCTGTTCGCTTCTGAGAAGAAAGCGTTATTGCAGGCCTTGCGCAGCATAGATGTCATCGGAAGGCGTGATGAAACCAAAAACAGCAAAGTCCGCAGCCATCACAAAGCATTGAAAGCAGAAAATCCCGCAGACTGCGTCACAGAACTCAACCCCAGAGAGCTGCTCCAATACGATATCAATACTGGAAAGGTCAGCGTGCGCAGCAGGGAGTTCTTCACTCTCACACCCCAGATAGAGGATGAGCGCGCAGCTCTTGACTCATTGAAGAAATCGCTGATAGAGTCCGTCAAAGTCCGCATCCCAAAGCACAAATTCGGGTTGCTGTTCTCAGGCGGCATCGATTCTCTTATCATCGCGAAGATCCTTAAGGATCTGAAGCGCAGTTTCACCTGTTATGTGGCTGCGACAAGCGCCAATAGCCCGGATATCATCACAGCGAAGAGAGCTGCTGAAGAGCTAGGGCTTGAGCTTATCACAGTCATTGTCAAGCAGGGAAGCGTCGAGTCTCTGCTGAAAAAGGTGGTTCCTCTTATCGAAGACAGCAACGTGATAAAAGTCGGAGTTGCTCTCCCGATATTCGCGGCGTCAGAAAGAGCTCATGATGACGGATGTAAAGTCATATTCTCAGGCAGCGGTGCTGATGAGGTCTTCGCGGGATATAACCGATATAAATCTTCAGCCCTCTCGCAGTTGAACAAGGACTGCGCTTCTGACGTGCTCAAGATCTATGAGAAGAACACCTACCGTGATGATGTTGTCACAATGAATAACACTCTTGAACTGAGAGTTCCTTTCCTTGACAGGGAAGTCGTCTCTCTCGGCCTGCGCATAGATCCCGGATTGAAGATTTCAGGGAATGTAGATGATGCTTCAATAAGCGCTGCTGATAATCTGATAGACAAACGCATACTCCGCACTCTGGCGCTTGAATTGGGAATCTCTCCAATCCTAGCGTCCCAGAAGAAGCGCGCAGCGCAGTACGGCAGCGGGTTTGACAAGGCGATCGGGAAGCTCGCTTCACAGAATGAATATTCTTCAAAATCTTCCTATCTCAAGTCATTCTATGGCATGCCTAACCTCAGGCTTGGGGCGATGATCAGCTCAGGCAAAGACGGGCTTTTCGCCGCTTTCACGATGAAGAAGCAGAATTATGATCTTTCCTGCATGATAACGATGAAGAGCGCTAATCCTGACTCGTTCATGTTCCACACCCCGAATGTCAGGATGGCGGAGCTGCAGGCGAAAGCTATGGGCATCCCGATAATCGTCCAGAAGACCGCGGGAAAGAAAGAGGGAGAGCTCAATGACCTAGAGTTTGCGCTTAGGAAAGCTAAGAAAAAGCATAAGATCGAGGGAGTGATAACCGGAGCGCTGTATTCCTCTTACCAGCGCGAGCGCATCGAGAAGGTATGCGATAAGCTCGGCCTGAAAGTGTTCTCTCCGCTCTGGCATATCGATCAGGAACAGGAGCTGCGCAGCCTTCTCAGGCAGGGATTCAAGATAGTCATCTCAAGCATCGCTGCCGAAGGGCTAGATAAGGGCTGGCTTGGCAGGCCTCTTGCGCAGGAGGATGTGGACAAACTAGTCCTTCTGAAGAAAGAATACGGCATCAATGTCGCTGGAGAGGGCGGCGAGTACGAGAGCCTTGTCCTTGACTGCCCACTGTTCAGGAAAAGGATAGAGATAATCAATGCGGAGATCATAGAGGAGAAAGAAAATGTCTGCAGATGGGTTGTGAAGAAGGCAGTGCTGAAAGGGTGATGGCTCATAAGATCTTGAATTTAGATATATCTATCGGCAAATCTTTGATCCTTCTCAGACAAGCATCATCCCAATTCATGACAACGATTCCGCTCTTGTCAAACTTAAATCCCTTGGTATTATTGGCGGGGTTTGCCAACACTTCAAGATCTATAAGATACTTCTTAGCCATAGTATTCTCTTCATTTATCTTGGATGCGGCCTGATAGGATCTATAAGCGAATTCAAACAGCTGAGAGTCCTCATATAGCGTTCCAATATTCGTGAGTGCGAGAGAGAGGGTGACTTTATCAATAGGGTTGTGCTCTGCTTGTTGTATTGCTTCTCTAAGAAATGCCTCCGCTTTAGTCGGATCTATGCGTATATAGCAGAATCCTAAATTCACCATGCATCCAGGGTTATCAGGATATTTCTTCAATAAATCTTCATAAAGCGTAATCGCCTCTTTGAACATCCCTCTTCGGGTATAGGCTGCTGCAAGATCGTTCTCAGCTTCAGTATCCTTAGTATTATTCGCGTATCTCTGCTCCAGTTCAAGAATCAGCTGAGCTATGTCTCCATGCAATAGCCGGTTCATTTGCCTATCATCCATCATTCTCACCGTATTATTCTTATTGATCGCAATATAATCTTCGCTTTACTTTGCGGCTTCGCCTTCCTTCTCAAGCAGCAGATAATCTCTTCCTTCAGTAAGCCTGTATTGTGGGATTGCCGGCGCTGTAGGTATGAGCCTGAATCTCAGCTCATCATCCTTATATGTGAAGATGAGCTTGGCTTTGCCTTTGTACCCAACCTCTCTTAAATCCTCGCTCTGCCCTTCAGAGTATCTTGCTGATGAAGCCCAGGAATTGATGGAGTCTACGACCGCGACTTCTTCTTTTGAGCCTTTCACATCATTGAGCAATCTGTCAACTAATTCTTTAGGGACTTTCGCGAATACCTCTCCTGAATCATCATTCATGTCGCCGTCATCATAGCTCCATCTTCTGGAACAGATCGCATACCCTCCTTCAAATACTATCCTGTGCAGATCCATGCAGTTCTCACTCCCTGCAGTAGGCAGATGGCTGGTCCCTTCTGCAAGCATATCATAATCAATGCCTTTCTCAAGAAGCATTTTTGTGTAATCAGTATTGCATGAAGGGCAGATCTGGTGGGGAGTATCCTGATATTGCGAGTCAGGGTAAGATTCTTTAAATCTTGCAACTATGCCTTCTTCTTCACAGATGTGAAAAAACCGGTCTTCAAGCCCTGGCACAATCCGGTTGCTTATGCTTGCCGCGGCGCAATAGAGTTCTGAACCGCATTCATGCTTGCCTATATGGGCAATATCATCAAGAGCTTTTATTATCTTTTCAATTGCGCTGTTATTAACTTTATCATGTCTGAGCGAATCAAATTCCCTGAGAAGATCTTCTATGGCTGTCTTTCCTATTGTAGCTCTGTCCATTGATCCCACCTGCCCTGCCTGAGTATTCGGCGCAGGTATAAATACCTTCTTTTTTCAGACGGCAGAGTTGCAGTCTCACGCCTCAATGGATATGTCCCTGTCAAGGGGATATATCTTGGCTGTCCCTGCTCAGAATAAATATCCTAATTCAATCCCTTCCTGTTCGCTTTATTGAGAATACCCATTATCATTGGATTATTGAGCGGATTATTCCCTTGCATCCCCTGCAAGCGTCTTTGCAGTTCATTCATCAAGCTTTGCGGATTTGCGCTCACTGAAAGGCTTGTCCGCATATTCATGAGGATCTTGATGGTGTAATCTGCGAGAAGCGCGTCTGTTATCTCAGGGATATTCTTCAGGCAGCCCCTGTTCGGTATCGCGGAATATGCCAGGTCAACAGCTTTCTGCGCGTGTTTCCTGTTGAATCTTTGCATGTTCGCGAAGAACAAGTCTGATTCATGCGCGCCATTCTTAACAAGGAAATCTATGCTTTTCTTTCTTGGGAGCGATCCGCGCGCAGGCAGTCTTATCCTTGTGTATTCTGTGGCGTAATCCATCTTCAGGCGCATATGGTCATCAATAAGGCTTTTGTAGAAGCCGCTGTCCGTGATGAGCTTATTGGAGCGTCTCGTATCTATCTCTTCTGAGCGCATTGTCAGATAGTTTATCTCAAGCAGAGGGGTGAACCATCTTATCTCATTGAGTTCTTGAATAGCCATATCAGCATAGACACTGTTCGTATGCCGTTTCAAGAATGTCAGCTCCTCTTCTGCGCCATACATCAGGTTCTCGATGACTTCAGAGGGCATGCTGCTGATGAGTATCCTTATCATCTCCCGCTGTTCTCTTGAGAATATCCTCAGTGGATCTTTGACGCGTCCTTTGTTCCTGATCTCTTCAAAGCGTTTTTTGCTGTCAGAGTCATTTATCACTTTAATCACGAAATCAGAGATATCCTCTCCTAGAATGTCTCTCTGCCTGTGCAGTTTAAGTATATTATATACCTCGACTTTAGGCTCATAGGGCGTGCTTATTGTCTCTCTATTGGAATATACCAGGCCTAAAGCGCTCCCAGGGATGAGATCATAGCCTTCTATCTCTGGAGCGGTCATTCTTCCGGATAATCAAGAGAGATATATAAAGTTTATTGGCATCACTTCATTCTAGTAGTACTTGATGCTCTTGTTATTGGGGCTGTCTTGGTGGCTATCTTGCCAAAAACATTTAAATTCCAAGGTATATCCTCCACATATGAGTATCCTAGTCGCGGCTTACTCAAGAGACGGCCATACTTCTTCAGTAGCCCGCGCCATAGCGAAAGAGCTCAAAGCGGATCTTGATCTCATCGAGGATAAGAGGAAGAGGACAGGCATCTGGGGCTACCTGTTCGCCGGTAGAGCCGCTATGTTCAAGAAGCGCACAGAGATCGCGCAGAGCAAGGATCCTTTGAGATATTCTTTAGTTGTCATCGGAACTCCGACATGGTCTTATGATATTACCCCAGCTATGCGGACTTACCTGATGGATAATCCTTTAGGTCCTGAAGGGAGAAAGGCAGGTAAAAACAATAGTAATAAAGTGGCTTTTTTCTGCACCTGCGGAGGCAATCACGGCAAGGTATTTGAGACGATGATGGAGCTGAGCAGGAAGCCTGTCGCGACACTGCGGCTGACAGCGCGGCAGGTCGATGCGGGAGTGTATTCAGAAGTTAAGAGGTTCTGCGAGAGGCTGGCTCAGAGAGCATGATACCATTGAACATATAACCTGTAATCAAGAAAATAATCGCCGCCATCAATAGTTTCCATAGCCCTATTCATCATCCTGTGATTAATAAACTTTTCGTCTCAGAAATCGTCACTGTATCTTGGCATCACTTGATCTTCCCGCTCTTCACATCGGCGATGCTGATCTCCCCGTCTTTAGTGCGCAGCGCTTCTGACTTGTACATTGGTACGCCGTCATGCACTGCCAATCCTGCAGCAAGGACATCATCAATAGTTATCTGCGTCTCAGGCGAGGAATTGACTCCATTGACGAATACCTGCTCTCCGGCTTTGGCTGTCGGAGCTTCAAGCACGCGGACAACAGCTCCGTCATCTCCTGCGAGCAGCATCCCTGCGCTCATCTTGCCGCGCAGCTGAGCTGGCTTCAGGTTCGCCACAACGATTATGTTCCTTCCGATAAGATCTTCAGGAGCGTAATGCAGTTTCAGGCCAGCGACAAGCTGCCTTTTCTCAATTCCTAAGTCTATCTGCAGAACCAGCAGTTTCTCAGCGTCAGGGTGAGGCTCCGCCACAATCACTTTAGCGACGCGAAGGTCAAGCTTCGCGAACACATCCTTGACTTTCAGGATATTTATCTCATCGCCGACTTTCTGGATCATTATGCTCGCCTCATTTATCGTGTGGTTAGTGAGCGCTGAATTCGCGTCTTTCCATTTCTGAGGAGGGATGTTGAGCTGTCGTTGTAATGTGGCAGCGAACATCGGCAGTATAGGGCTGATGATTATGGAGATTGTCCGTACAATGCTCGCGCATACTGTGACAACGCGCTGCGCTTCCTCTTTGCCAGCTTCCCCTCTCTTCATCATCTCCCAAGGGGCGTTCTCCTGGAAATACTTATTGCCTAAAGAGCTTATGTCAAGGATGGCGTGCACCGCTTCCCTGAAATTGCGCTGCTCATAATGCTGCTCGGCTTCAGCAGTCCTTTTATGTATCTGCTCATAAAGCTCAAGCACCCTCTTATCATCCCTGTGGAAATCGCTCAGGCGCGAGCCGCAGTTCCTGTTCGCGAAGCTAAGCACCCTGTAAGCGAAATTGGCTATGTTGGCGACAAGCTCGTTGTTGGCCTTGCCGGTGAAATCGTCGAAATCAAAATTGATGTCAGAAAGCGCTTTGCCGAGATTAGCGGCGAAATAATATCTCAGCAGTTCAGGAGGGAGCGCTTTGAGGTAGTCTTTCGCTGTCAGGAAAGTCCCTCTGCTCTTGCTCATCTTCTCCCCGTTGACAGTCACGAACCCGTGCACATTGATGGTGTCTGGAGTATTGAATCCTGAATTCATGAGCATGGCCGGCCAGAAGAGGAAATGGAAATAAGCGATGTCTTTGCCTATGAAGTGGATTATCTTTCCTCCTTTGCCAGCTTTCCAGTATTCATCTACGCAAGCCTGCGTGTCAAGCTCTTTGCAGTGGGTCTTGCAGTAATTAGCTGTCGAAGCGATGTATCCTATCGGGGCGTCCATCCAGACATAGTAATACTTATCCTCTTCTCCTGGGATCCTGAATCCGAAGTAAGGCCCATCTCTTGTTATATCCCAGTCTTTCAATCCTTCAGAGACCCAGTTCATGACGTAATTCTTCACTTCAGGCTGCAGGTTATGGTTTGTCGCGAGCCACTGGCGCAGCTGTTCAGAACAGGCGCTCACCTTGAAGAAGTAATGTTTTGAGGTCCTTTTTGTCGGAGCGGAGCCGCAGATAGTGCAGAACGGGTCTGTCAATTCTGTAGTGCTGTAAGCGGCGTTACATTTTTCGCATACATCACCGTATTGGTCATCAGCGCCGCATTTAGGGCATTTGCCCTTGACATACCTGTCAGGGAGGAAGCGCTTGCACTTCGCGCAATAGGCGAGCTCGACATCTTTCTCGTAGATCAGCCCTTTGCTCTTCACAGTGTTGAAGATATAATCAGAATACTGCTTGTTCTCAAGAGAATTTGTCGAATAGTAGGAATCGAAATCTATGAAGAAAGCGTTAAAATCCTCCTTGTGCTCTTTGGCGTACTTATTGATGATGTCTTCAGGCTGGACTCCTGCTTTCTGAGCGGCTATGTCTATAGGTGTTCCGTGAGTGTCCTCAGCGCAGCAGTAGATCGCGTTCTCTCCTTTGAGCTTGAGGAATCTTGAGAAAATGTCTGCCTGGATGTATTCCAGAAGATGGCCTAAGTGGATAGGGCCATTGGCGTAAGGCAGCGCGGCAGTGATGACAGTGCGCTTAGACTGAGATTGGGCCATAGCTCTCTGATGCCGAGAGAAGTTTATAAAGATTGCGGGGGATTCAGGGCATCGCCCTGCCTTGCGCTCAATTTATAAATTCATTGATATATCGATTCTTTATGCCGGCTAGAAAATCAGCATCGCGACAGCATAAAGGCGATGGAGATAAAGAAAGACCTCTTCCCGGAATCGAGATCTCTTCTAAGGATGATTTGCCAGAGTCGCGCAAGCTCTCAGCTAAGATACATATTCCTGAGATCACGGATAGCGAAGTTGTTGATTTAGCTCTTGACACTATCCGGAAGGGCAAGCAGGCGCTTGTCTTCGCAGGCACAAAACGCTCTGCAGAGAAGGCAGCTGAGGATATCGCAGCGAAGATAAAGAAAGAGGCAATCACGAACAGCAATAGTTTGTACACTCTTTCAGAAAAAGCTAAGGCAGCGTTATCGCATCCTACAGTCCAGTGCGAAAGGCTTGCTGATTCACTCCTTAAAGGGATAGCGTTCCATCATTCAGGCCTTGTCTCTGAACAGCGCGCATTGATCGAATCAGCATTTAAGGACGGCACTGTCAAGATAATCTGCTGCACTCCGACACTCGCGTATGGTGTCGATCTTCCTGCTTTCAGAGTCATAATCAAGGATCTTAAACGTTATGGGCATCACGGCCTTGCCTGGATCCCTGTCATGGATTACCAGCAGATATGCGGGAGAGCGGGAAGGCCTAAGTATGACAACCTTGGGGAAGCCATCTGCGTACTGAGCGGAGATAAAGATAGGGATGAGATCATTGAGCGATTCATCAATGGTGATCCTGAAGATGTCGTCTCAAAGCTCGCTGTCGAGCCTGTCCTCCGCACAGCGATACTCTCATTGATAGCTACAAGATTCGTCACAGACCGCGCTTCGCTCACAGAATTCTTCTCAGGGACTTTTTGGGCGCAGCAGTACGGGGATCTCGCTAAGCTTGACAAGATAATCGAGAAGATGCTGATCCTTCTTGAGGACTATGAATTCATCGTCTATAAGGGTGAGGATGCGCGTAAAGACAGGGCGAGAGATTCTGAGAGATGGAGAAAGGATGCGGATGATGGCTCAGCAAATGATTCTAAAGAGATATCCTGGGATCAGTCAGTTGATGACGCGTTCATCAGCGCGAAAGAGATCACTGAAAGCATTGAGCGGCGCGCGTCAGGGAAGCTCACCGCGACAGCGCTTGGAGAGCGCGTAGCGCAATTATACATCGATCCTCTCACAGCGCACAATATCATCATCGCGCTCGGCCGCGCCGGCAGCAAGCAGGTAACTGAATACTCATTCCTCCAGCTAGTGAGCTGCTGCCTGGAGCTCAGGCCTTTGCTAAGGGTCAAGCAGTCAGAGATTGAGAAGATGACTGCGGAGTTGGTCGAGCGTGAATCACTGCACATCACTCTAGAGCCGAGCGTCTATGATCCAGAGCATGATGATTTCATGGACAGTGTAAAGACCGCGTTGTTCTTCGAGGAATGGATGGAAGAGCATGATGAGGAATATCTACTGGAGAAATACAGTGTAAGGCCTGGAGAGATAAGGGTCAAGCTAGAGAGAGCTGACTGGCTGCTCTATTCCGCTGAGGAATTGGCCAAGCTGCTCAAGAGGCAGCCGATACTCAAGACTCTGCTCAAAGCAAGATATCGCCTGAAATACGGAGTCAAAGAAGAGCTGCTGTCCCTGCTGCGATTGCAAGGCGTCGGCAGAGTGAGGGCGCGCAGGCTTTACAATTCAGGGCTGAAGGATCTTGGAGCGATAAAGAAATCAGACATTTCCTCATTGGTGCAGCTTATGGGAAAGAGCGTAGCGATATCGATCAAGAAGCAGGTAGGGGAAGATGTGGATAGGATTGTAGTGCCTGAGAACAGGCGCAAAGGGCAGGTAAGCCTTAAGGATTTTGATACTGGGTGAATTGATTATGCTGTTTAGGCTATAAATATTTATAATCTCATGTCATTAACGTTAATCTATGTCACACATATACTTTCCTAATGAGATATTGGAAAGAAGAGTTATTAGTTCCGCTCCTTCGGAGAAAAATATAGAGGCAGTTATATCTAAACCAGACAGAATCGAATTGTTGATTAACCAGATTAAAGATACTTTTCCAACTAAAAATAAACCCCGTATTTTAAGACGTTTAAGAATGATAGAATTGATGGTATATACTAAATCTGGTTCCGGTAATGAAATCAGTCAAGCAATTTATCTTGAGGAGTATTTTAATAAACGTGATGCTTACTCTAATTATAAACGTATCTCTAAAAAACTTGAAGAAGGCAAATATAAGATAATTTTACATACAAACGGTAGCCTAGAAATCCAGTTTTTCTAATAAATCATCAGTTAAATATCTAAGTTCATATTACTATATGCCACTGCAAGAATTGATCACAGGTTAAAGCTTTCATGGAAACAGATAATGATATGAAAAAGCCTATACTCACCGGCGACGGCTCTCAGACTTTCTTCAGCGAGAAGTTCGGCCAGATATATCACTCAAAATCAGGAGGCGTTGAAGAATGTAGAGAGAAGTTTGTAATGCCTTGCCTTGAGCTGAAGGAGCGCAAAGAGAAGAGATGGAATGAAGAGAAGAAAGAAAATAGCGGGAAGGATAGGGATAAAAAGAAGAATGGGAGATGGATCCCAAGAATACTGGACATCTGTTACGGCCTCGGATACAATTCGGCCGCCGCGTTAGATATCCTGGGAGATTCAGAGATACTCGGCCTTGAGGATGATATAGTGATAATCCGCGCGGCTAAAGATATCAATCCAGGATTCAAGAGCTATCATCTGATAAAGGAACTTGCGGCGAGCGATGATCTCCAAGTTTCTTCAGGAAGATCCTCGATCAAGGTCTTATTAGGTGACGCGAGAGTGACGATAAAGCGGCTCATTAAAGATTGCGGCGCAAGAAATTCTGGCAGGAAATTTGACATAGTGTTCCTGCATTCTTTCTCAATCAAGGCCTGTCCTGAGTTATGGGATCAGGAGTTCATCAATGATATCTATTCTGTCATGGCCGAAGACAGCATCCTGACGACTTACGCCTGCGCTAAAGTGATCAGAGAAAGGCTGTCAGCTGCAGGCTTCACTGTCAGAGATGGGCCGGTGATTGGCAGAAGGGCTCCCGGGACTGTGGCAGAGAAGAGATAGAATCTATCATTATTCTTCGTTATGCTCACTTCCTCCCATCATAAAATGGGTACTGCTTCGCTCGATAGAATATTTATCGCCAATCTTCGCGTCCATATCACTAAATGATGCGAATTTGTAATGATCATCAGGATGGATTCCGGTTTCACAGCAGTTGAGGATAGCGTCAGCGAATATTCCTGCCATACGAAGTATCGTTGATTTTGTCTTGAATTTGTGGTGGGTTCTGTCGCATACATAAGGTCGGGTATTAGAGACTATGAATTCTCTTGTTATAGTATTCGCAAGATTCTTTGCTACTGTCTGGAATCCCATGCCTCCGAATACTGCATGGGTGGCATATGCAATCAGTGCTGAAGGTGTACCCATATTATGAGGTACCTCTTTCTGTTCTCCAGTAACCCATCTTGTTGTTTGTATATAAGTTCCGCCAGAATCTATCTTATCATCAGCGAATAGTACTATCTTTCCCTGAAGGCTTGTGAAATTATCTGATACTCTGTTTATCTTGATATCTACTGCATCAGTATTATTTGCTATTTTTCTTGCTTTATCGAAATATACTCTGCTGATTTTCGGAAATCCTAGGGCAAGATAAACTTTATCTACGAATATTTCAGATCCTTTGTCAGCCGCGATAATCACAAGATTTTCTCCTTCCATCTCATTTATCAGTTCAGTCAGTGGTGATCGTGTGCGTAAATAATGCGCTAGTATGAAATGGGGGCTTATATTCAGCAGCACTTTTCTTCCGTCATTAATGCCGTAAGCGTCTTGATATATCTTTTCAATAACTGGTGTGTGCATATGCATCGTGAGAATCTGATCGATACTATTGGCGTGAAATGTCCGTGCAACTGCTTTTGCAGTTGCTCCTTTTCCTCGCATCTTTTTATCTTCAATAGGTCCGCGTTCTGCACGGTCAAAAGGGTGGTCCGTAGCGACAACAATCACTCTTTCTGCTCCATTTTCTTTAGCTGCTGTAGCTGCAGTCACAGCTCTGAAGACCATTGAATTAGGATCATTGTATGGTCCCTGAACCATAATAAGGTACACATGTTTTCCTGAAAGATTTCGGTCTTCTTCAGTCTTGAAAAAAGGGTTGAATTCTCCGCTTCTAAATTTATCTGGAATCATAATCATGTTTTCAATATCAACTTTAGAAATTGTATCTCCTTCAGGAGTTTTGGTTGTGCCATATAATCTGTCCGCTATCTTTTGAGCAAAACCCATATGGGTGTCTGATAATCCTGCAATAAGGATATTATTCAGTTGCCTCTCGGTAATAGCGTTAATGATTATCCCCCAATCTTAAATGTGTTCTCGAACCTATTTTTGCAGTTTTTTGAATCTCTAGAATATAAACTTCTATAAATACTTTTTCTTATTAGATATTCGGAGTCGTAATAATCCTGGAAGAACACAAGACAGACATTGGCGGGAATCTCCCAATAACAGTGATGAATTGTTAATGATTAGCGAAGTGCTAGCGATGATTGAGATATATTCATTATAATCCAATAATCCTTAACTTTAAGAACTGCCTCGTTATTTCAATCGTCACAAGCCCGCGTAGTATAGCCTGGATAGTATGTCAGGTTCCGGACCTGACGGCCGGGGTTCAAATCCTCGCGCGGGCGTAATCTTTATTGTGTTCTGCTCAGGTTCCTGATTTGTTATCAGGATTGTTTGTGCTCTTTATTGCAGGTTTTTGAAGTTTCGGCGGGTTTCGAAGTTACTCTAGAGTTGAGCTTCGCTCTAACACATAATCGTCGTATTTGCAGGGTCAGTCGCAACTGATCCCTGCTGCGGGTAACCCCTTAGGGTGCAACCCTGGGGGTTTGAACCTCGCGCGGGCGTTAAGTATTTAAATGACTGCGCTAATCACAGAGAACCCTTTTGTGATTGATCATCGCGGTGGAATCATGACAGACATTTCAGAAGAAGTTAAAGGCCAGCCAGAGAACTCTCAGGATCTCTCTGCTGAGATAGTGTTCATGAGAAGGCAGGTCTTGCAGGCCATCGAGATCAGAGAGCATAAGTATTTCCATCCAGAACAGCAGCCTGAATTGGATTGGGCAGTCGGCGTAATTCCAGGAACCAGCATCTCTCACGCTGCGCGTTTTGCGGAAGCGTTCAGCACTTACAAGAGTGATATCCTTGCGACGTGCAATTCTTACTGCGGCAATCATTGCATTGGTTTGTATCAATGCCCTCTTGACGGCAAAGAAGAGCGGAAGAAGCGCCATGAGACGCTGCATAGATTGCTTCATGATTAGGGCAGAGGGCAATTCCTCTCAGACTACTGGGTCATACCCT
>Ga0209542_10012627_pt1 | contig 14724 bp, 17 predicted proteins | sample RifCSPhighO2_01_FD_184028 | JGI IMG/M metagenome (GOLD analysis project Ga0209542, IMG submission 184028) | Soil microbial communities from Rifle, Colorado - Rifle CSP2_plank highO2_0.1 (SPAdes) (version 2) | ecosystem: Environmental > Terrestrial > Deep subsurface > Rock core/Sediment ...
CTCGTTCATATATTGACAGGCAATTGTACAGGTAAATGAAGAAAACGCAAGTTTTTACAACATATTATCTAATAACCCGTTTCAGTATTTGACAAAATTAATGGATATGCTATACTACTTAGTGGAAAGCTCTGGAATCAGTAGACCGGCAATTGGCGAAGCAACGAGAAGCCGGCGGCCCCAACTTCCGAAAGGAATGGTTCCTCGTAGGCTGATTCCAGAGCTTGTTTGACACAACGAATTACCTGCACAGCGAGAACCGTCCCGCTCCACTGGGAGCGGACAAGACGGCCCGGCTCACTGTGCAGGATAATTTAACCTACGTAGTCATCGTGCCGCTTTGCGAGGTCTGCCACAGGCCACCCACAAAGATTGGCACACGGTGGCTACGTAGGAAGCACATTCCGAGAGCGTCATGCTCTCTGCAGACATAAAACCTTAACCGGAGGAACCATGACGGCACACAGCCTCATGAGCTCCCGCTTCGGCGGACCGCCGTAGTTCAGGGACGGACCGTGTGAAATCAATTCACCACGGTCCATTTTTTTTATACAAAAAACTCTACTTCACGTAATCAGGAGTGTATGCATACATCCATTCAAAAAGTTGTCGCATGATTGAAGTCGCTCCGATTTGATTTGCCCTTGGCCCTTGCTCCATCAGCACGACAAAAGCGTACTTCGGCTCTTCGTACGGAAAATACCCCATCACCCAGGAATTGACCATTGATTTAGATGCACCAAGCTCAGCCGTTCCGGTTTTCGCCGCCACAGAAATCTCCGGCATGTACAAGCCCTTCGCGGTACCCTCTGTAACAGAGAGTCTTAACCCTTCGCGAAGTATTCTCCAATATTCTCCTGGAGATGAAATGAATTCAGATTTTTTCTGTATATCTCTATTACCTTTTACAATCGTCGGTTTTAAAAGAAATCCTCCATTTGCGATTGAAGTTACCGCTCGCAGAGCCTGAATGGGAGTAACTTGGAATCCATACTGTCCGATTGAGCTATTGTAAGTATCTCCAACCCTCCATTCGCCATCTTCATAATTCTCCGCTTTCCATGAGCGGCTAGGCACATTACCTTCTTTCTCCCCATCAAGATCAATTCCAGTAAGAGAACTGAATCCAAACATCTTGGTATATTTCTCAATATTATCAATGCCAATTCCCTTTTGTCCGTCATATCCTCCGCCAATAGAGAAAAAATAGACGTTAGAAGACACAGCAAGCGCTCTACGCATATCAGTCCAGCCATTCTCTCGCCAATCTTTAAATATCGTCTTTTTAGTCGGGTCATATGGATTAGGAATCGTAATTTGCCCAGTTGAAAGGATTTCTTTAAGCGGGTCAATAATCTCCTCTTGCAGTGCGCCCATGGCGATATAAGGCTTCATAATAGAACCAGGAATAAACTGTCCTCCCACTGCCCGATTCAAGAATGGATTATTTTTATTATTCAAATACTCTTTTATTTTCGCGTCATCCTCACCACGAGTCATTACATTAGAATCAAATTCTGGAAAGCTTGTCATTGCGAGCACTTCACCAGTATGTATATCCATCATGACTCCCGCTCCAGCAATAAAACTTCTTTCCGCAACCGTGGATGCGATAAGAGAATACATTTTTTCCTGCAAAGCCATATCAACAGAGAGTTCAATGTTTTTACCGTCAACAGGAGGTGTCAGCAGACTTTCCGACTGAATATTACCTAAAGCATCTGTTTCAGTAATTTTAAGCCCATTCTCTCCGGAAAGGTCTTCCTCAAAATATTCTTCCACTCCACCCTTTGGTATGAATCTGTCTTCATAATATATTCCCATCTTATCTTTAGCAGGGTACTTCACATACCCGATAAGATGCGCAATGCCTGAAACAGGAGCATACGTACGTAAGGCATAGTCACCTAAAGTATTCAAATCGTTCCATGCCATTTCTCTACCCTTACGGTCGTAAATGATTCCCCTATTTGCAAAAATAGTGGTATGTTCTAATCGATTTCTCTCGCTTCGCTTCGCATATGCGTCACCATCTTTTATTTGCAGTCCCCAGAGTCTTCCTGTAAAGACGAAACCAATTATTAAAAATATTGCCACAACCCAAAAAAATGTGCCGCGTGATATGGGCCTTTCAAGTCTTCCCTCAAACTGATGAGTGTCAAACTGAGGAAGATTACTGGCGTCTAGAAAGATTTCATCTGGATCTATCTCTCCACCCAGACTTTGACCAAAAAACAGCCTTCTTATTGCTTTTTTTACTTTGTGCCAACTCACAAGCACATTATATACGAGCGCAATGCGAGGTGAAACTTAGTTAATGCCTTTGCGAGAAAAGGTAATATGCTCCTTAAGAAAATACGACAACAAAAAAAGAAGGCAAGAAGATAGAAAAAAGACGTTATCAGAAAGAAAATTGCCGGAAATTATTCTATATAAATAATCTATGAAAAAGCCAATAGCAAGCACTTCGTAAGGACTATCAAATTTGAGTAAAAATACTATCGCAAAAAAAGAAGTCAGCCACCATGGCAATAGAAAGAGCGACAAGAAGAGACATACGGAGACGACAATTCTTTTTTTAATCTGTCTGTCTATCACAATCTTCCATCTTTATTTTTAATATCTATTTTTCAATCACCTCCACCCATCTCAAAGAAAAAATATTCACAGGCGATATTAACCGGATAAGTTTAAAGGAATCTTTTTCAGACTCCTCTATATCAGACACTCGCGCCAACCCTAAAGCAGGATCGCTAGGCAGCACCACAAGCTCCCCTGCTGTTATTGCAGTGTCTCTTGGCACCCGCACAGAGAAATTGCCACCTCCCTTGCCTTGCAATTCCAAAGATGTCCCTGATGAAACAAGAACTCCGATTGTTTTAGTGTTTGGACTTGAGTATAGGTTAATTTTTGCATACCCCATACCTATTTCAGACACCTTGCCAAGTGAGATATTTCCCATGACCGCTTCTTCTCCGATACTCACATCCTGATCGTCATTTATATCCACGACTATCACATCATATGGAGTTTGAGTGGGATGGGCTATCACTGGAAGCGCAACTCCCCTTCTATCGCTAGTACGTCCCAATATCAGACGAAACGCCTCATTGTCCGCTCGCAGTATCTCAAGCTCTATGAGTTTTGAAATCAAATTCTGATTTTGCGTCTGTAAATCATTTTTCTCCTTTATCAAGTTGGATTTTGTATGAAAAAAATCATTCTGTAAGATACTTTGCACAAAGAGGTCTCTTGCTTTCCAAACAGGCTTTGCAATACCCACTGAAACTCCCCCTAGAAAGTTTGGGAATATAGAACTTATGAAAAAGACCAGGATTATTATGACTAGAATTATTTTCCACACCCTTCTCAAAGAGAGATTTTTTCTAGGTTTATGAAGTGGGTAATTCATCTTCACTTTGTATTAATACGTCCGCAAATCCTTCCATATCTTCCAATATAACACCCGTACCTCTCGCCACAGCTGTCAGAGGGTCTGTGGCCATATGCACTGGAATCTTCAATTCCGACTCCACTAGCTCTGCAAGGCCCTTTATGAGCGCCCCGCCTCCAGCAATAAATATCCCTCTATTCATAATATCTGAAAGCACCTCTGGAGGTGTGGTTTCAAGCACTTCTCGGGAAGCTTCAATTAGAGCGCCAATTGATTGCCCGATTGCTTCTCGCACATCAGAGTCGGTAATCACCACTTCGCGAGGCAGACCTGTTACCAAATCTCTTCCTTTGACAGATGCCTCAAGCGGGGCGTTTTCTGGAATAACCGCGCCTATTGCGATTTTTATGTTTTCCGCGGTTTTTTCTCCGATTAGAATTTTAAATTCAGCCCTAATATATGAAATAATGTCCTGATTAAGCTTGTCCCCGGCAATGCGCAGATTTTTGGCGCGCACAACTCCGCCAAGCGAGATGACGGCAATGTCGGAAGTCCCTCCGCCAATATCAATTACCATACTTCCTACCGGATCCTTCACTGGAAGCCTCATGCCAATTGCAGCTGCCATCGGTTCTTCCACGATGTGAACCTCGGATGCCCCTGCATTACGAGTTGCATCACGTACTGCGCGAATTTCCACATTTGTAATTCCTGATGGTACGCCCACTACGACTCTCGGACCAAGAAGTTTGCGATTATTTTTTTGCGCGGTATTGAGAAGATATGTAATCATCTCTTCCGTTACTTCAAAGTCCGATATTACTCCATCAACAAGCGGCTTTACCGCTACGATGTGCGCGGGAGTGCGTCCGAGCATTTGTTTGGCTTGGCCTCCTACCGCCACCACTCTTCCCGTCTTTTGATTTACGGCTACAACCGATGGCTCGTTGATAATCACTCCCTGCCCACGCATATAAACAAGAGTGTTCGCGGTACCCAGATCAATGCCGATATCATGCATTAGCATCCGTCGCAGTTTTTCAAATCTATTGAGAAGCATTTTTGTTCGGGTACTATAGCATTATTTATAGCTATTTTTATAGACTTGACCTAGATAGTTGAAAATGCCATAGTTGTGTAAGATTTCGCAACTTTATCTGAGGGCTAAGCGATGAGCAAAAGCGTGTACAAGACGCCACTGCTTGCGAGAGCATGGTTCTGGCCATTCCCCAGCGTTCCAGAGGACTGGAAGGAGAGTGGCCTCATTGAAACCCGCTGGTGGGCAAAAGTAATGCTCGCCGCGATAGATGCTCTCATCTTCGCGGGATTCATCACATTCTTAAGGTGGGTTTTCTGACTTTGAGTCAGATTTCGCTCCCGCGCGTATGCCACAAGGCATACGCGCTTTTTCACAACTCCTCGTTATTCTCACTATGAAGACACGAACTCCTCTTCAGAGATTATTTTAGTCTCACCCGTCATCCTATTTTTTACTTCTACAGTTTTTTCCGCCTCTCCTCTTTCTGAGACTATCACCTGATATGGAATACCTATCAAATCCGCATCGGCAAATTTCTCTCCGGCTCGGGTATCTCTGTCATCAAAAAGAACTTCAATTCCTTTATCTGCAAGCGCTTTATAAATTTTATTCGCCCTTTCTTTTGAGTTCAGATCAATCAAATGATATTTAAAAGGAGCAATGGATTCTGGCCATACGATTCCTTTGTCATCTGCAAAAATCTCTACAACAGTGCCCATGAGACGAGTGATACCGATTCCATATGAACCGAGTATCACGGGATGGGCCTCTCCTTTTTCATCATTAAATCTAAGTCCGAGCTGTTCTGATTTTGATCCTCCAAAACTAAAAATATTCCCCACCTCAGCTGCTTTTACCTCTTCAAGCTCTGCTTCCTTTACACCGAGCTCTTCCAGAACTTCAGGTAATAATACTTCCTTATTAATCGCAATTTTCTTTCCTCGATGGAGATATATGACATCCTCCCCCGCATCTGTGAGGGTCTGAAATTCGTGACTAAATTTGGTAAACGCTCCGCCAGAAGCAAAAGTAAGAAAAGTCCTATCTCCAAGACCCGCTCTTTCGAATACTCTCATGTATGCACCTTTTGTCAGATCGTAGAATTTCTTGTGAGCTTCCTCACTTGTAGTATATGAATACATATCTTTCATCACAAACTCCCGTCCGCGCATAATTCCAGACTTAGCACGAAGTTCATTTCGCATCTTTGTTTGAAACTGATACACATACACAGGTAAATCCCTATAGCTTGAAATAAAGGAGTTCATCATCTCGGTAATAGGTTCCTCATGTGACCACCCAAAGCCGACTTCTCCTCCGCTCTTTAGAGCGGATTTAAACCAGACATCCACTTTTTCATCATCCCACCTATCAGTTTTCTCCCAGAGCTCCTTGCGCTGTAGAGAGGTCATAATAATTTCCTGCCCTCCAATCTTATTCATTTCTTCTCTAACAATCTGCTTTATTTTTTCTATGACCATCAGACCTAGTGGTAGAAAGGAGTATGCTCCTGCCATTTCTTTATGTATGAAGCCAGCGCGAATTAGGAGTTGCGCATTTTTTGCCACCTCATCTTTGGGAGCTTCCTTGCGCGTCTTTGTGAAAAGCTGGTTTTGTAACATCCAAAAATAATAGCTTAATTAGCCGTAGGTATCAAACGACCTCGTGCATGAGCTAGACCTATGACTCGCTCTGTTTTAGTTCCTCGGATATCTCTTTGGCTACACTATCCGTATCAAAAGTGCATCTGCGCAAAAAATCCGGCTCTTCCGACGCTCTTCTATCAAAGATTGCCTTAATTGGCCTGCTAGAGACATGTACCCAGTCACCTGCCCGCTCTTCAAACTTGTCGCCCAATTCCAATTTCGCAATTGCCATCTCCACACCCATCCTTCTTACAAAGTTTTCATCATCTCCAACAAGTGAATCTGGAATTTTTTCGGAGTCCATATTAGAAAAATCTAAAGACGTCGTGCACGGTTACGACAATCATTAGTAAAATTAATAATGCAAAGCCGACACCATTTAGCGCGTTGGCAATTTTCGGTGAAATAGACTTTCGCCTTATTGCCTCAATCGCCACAAACAAGAGCCTTCCTCCGTCTAAGGCCGGAAAGGGCATTAGGTTTATGACAGCAAGATTTATAGAAATTATTGCGGTGAAAGAAAGCAGATAAACAAATCCCAGCGTCGTAACATCTCCCACGAGGCTCACTATTCCCACCGGTCCTGTAACTTGAGAGAGGTCCCCTTGGCCTATAAATGCTTGACCAATAAAAATGCCCAAGGAAACTATGGTTGCGTATGTAAGTCGCACAGTGTCTCGCGCTCCTTCGTAGATAGCAAGATGCACAGGTAACCGCAGAGTTCCAATCATATCCATAGAGACGCCAATAGCCACCCTGCCGGGCACAACACCTTCCCTCCCCAACACATCTACCGATAGCACTTCTGCCCCGCGATTTATTCCCAAGGTAATCCCATCTTTACCATGAGCTTCAATAAAATTGGAAAGCGCCTGAGGCGAGAACTCATCTAGAGCGTATTTGCCTTCTGATACCGCTTCTCGGACGACATCTCCCACCTTTATACCGGCTTCAAACGCTGGAGAGCTGGGCGACACAGTTGTAATCACAAGTTGTGCATTATCCACTATTCCCTGTCCTCCATGAGATTCGGGCGTAGGAAGACCGACCATATAGCCAAGAGAGATAAGAAGCCACGCAAACAAAATATTGAAAAAAACTCCCGCCACAAGCACAAGAGCTTGAATATGCCTCGGCTTATTAACAAAACTCCTCGCCTTTTCCGGCCCAGAGACACTCTCCTCATCAGGATTTTCTCCAAAAATCTTCACATACCCGCCAAATGGGATGGCATTTATGGAATAGAGAGTCTCTCCTTTTTGTTTGCTCCAGAGTCTTGGTGGAAAACCAATACCGAATTCCGATACTTTTATTCCGCTTTTTTTCGCAGCGATAAAATGTCCAAGCTCATGGACAAAAACCAGAATCGCTAAAACAATTATGAATATAATTATGGACACGGATTTAACTCATTAATTCTTGCTCTTTCTTTTCCGCCATTTCATCCAATACTTTATTGGATGCATCTATTCTCTTTTGCAAATCTTCTATATACCTGAATTTGTCATCTTCTCCCATTCCACCCTCCTTTTCTTTTGCCTCAATATCAGTCTTAGTCTTGTCTCTCTCTTTTCGCAGTGCTATACGAGCTTCCTCAAGCTTTTGCTTCAGCACTTTAACGAGTGATGTTCTCCTCTCAGCCGTAAGCTCTGGAAATATCACTCTTAGACCTTTATCATCTACCGAAACAGATAGACCTAGATCAGAGTCAGTGATCGCTTTCTCAATCGCGCGCACTAAAGTCGCATCCCAAGGCACTACTCTGATAGTCTTGGGATCTTCAGTTGTAATAGAAGCTATCTCCCTCAAAACCATCTTGCTTCCGTATACCTCAGCAGACACTCCGTCTAAAATGGCTGGGGTCGCTCTGCCAGTACGAATAGAGGAAAGCTCATTTTTAAGCCAGTTTTGGGTACCTGTTAAAGCTTGATCAAGCGTTGAAAAGTTGTAACTCACAATTGGATTATAGCAGAAACGCGGTCTCTCACAAAGAAAGCGGCACTAAATATATGCAAAAGATAATTAAAGCAATCTGAAGCGCCGGACCAATAATATTTCTATCATTTAACTTTTTTTCTTTCTCATGAATCCATGTGTGAAAATGCTGGAATGCGATGAGCGGTTCTTTTTTAATTTTGAAATATAGAAACTGTAAAAAATCGGGTAACATCCCTCCGACTACACCCCAGAATATTCCGCTTGTTAAAATATCTGCAAGCGAACGGAATTCAGGTTTAAATACAAACATAACAAGTGTAATACCTAAGAGCGCGTCAGCTATTATTTTAAGCAAATCAAACACAAAATCTCTTCCAATTACCATATCTTCATACATGGGGGCAGACCGTCCTCCAGATCCGGACTTCAATGGGTAATCCCAGTGCGGAATTGCATCCAACACAAAATGGCTAAAAAGGCCCATGACAAAAGCCGTCAGAGGATTAGCTCTTGCTAACACAGAAAGCCCTGCACCTACTACTGAATGGACGGATAGTGTCATTTGTCTTATTTTAAACGATTAGCGCAATATGCTCTAAGAGCATTTTAACTGATGGAGCCCTGTCGCCCAAATATTTTTTCGCGCTCATTACTTCTTCTAGAGCATACACAATCTCCAAAGAAGCGTTGCCTCCTCTTATACTTTCACCCAGATAAACCTCTATGCTTTCCAATAACTTCTTTGCTTCTTTTTTGTTTTTTTCTTCTCCAATCCGCAGAGCAACAGCGAGTCTTTCTACCATAGGCAAGTTCACAAAATCTTGCCCGTCCTTTCGTTTATCCAAACTTTTATTTGACTCAATGATTTGCACTCTGGAAAGTAGTGTTGGTAAAAATCTCTGAGTAGAGTCTGTTATAAGAAAAAAGTGTGTATCTTTGGTCGGCTCCTCTAATACTTTAAGAAGTGCATTCTGCGCTTCGGTGGTAATCCCCTGAAAGCTGAACGCAAAAATTTTTTTTCCGGATGTATATGACTTCCTGCTTTGAGCGAGCGAAAGAGCTCGAGCTTCATCAATGCCAAATGTTTCAAATTCCTGATATTGATAATCCGGATTTCCTCTCACCCTCACCCCCAATTCCTTTTCAAAAAATGAGTTAAGCTCCTTCAAGAGCAAATCTGCCTCCCCCACTAAAATATAGGCATGATGAAGAAAATTATTCTTTTTGTATGATTTGGCTAAAGACTCCATTATTTGTAATCCCTAACTTATATTATCTCTTTGAAATAATGCTCCTCTTATAGGTATCAATGTGCTCTAAGGCTATACCTGTCCCGCGAGCTACGCAGTAGAGAGGGTCTTTTGCGAGCACTGCTTTTACTCCAGTGCGTCTAAATACAAGCTCCGGAAGATTACGTAATTGAGAAGAACCTCCAGTCATAATAATTCCACGATCAATAATGTCAGAGGAGAGTTCTGGGGGAGTCTCCTGTAAAACATCTTTTATGGCTTTCACAATCTCACGGAGTTCTCTGCCAATCGCTTTTACAATTTCATTTGTTTTTATTTCCACGGACCGCGGAAGACCTAGCACATAGTCGCGCCCTTTTATGGTCATCACTAATTCTTCGTCCAGAGGAATGGCTGAACCTATTTTCATTTTTATTTCTTCCGCGGTCTTGTCTCCCACTGCCAAGTTGAAAGTCTTCTTTATATAGTCAGCAATAGCAGAATCTATTCTGTTACCTGCGCATTTCACAGAGGTGGAGGAAACAATCCCACCTAGTGAGATAACAGCCACATCAGTCGTCCCTCCACCAATGTCTACAATCATGTGTCCGATTGGCTCATGTATTGGAATCCCTGCTCCTATCGCTGCCAAAATTGGCTCCTTCACAACGTAGGCGCTTTTTGCGCCTGCCTTTATTGCCGCTTCTATTACCGCTCTTCTTTCAGTTGAAGTCACTCCTGCCGGTACTGATATGAGCACTTCGGGCTTTGCAATATTCCATTTTCCAAGAGCTTTGCCTATGTAGTAGCGAAGCATTGCCTCGGTTACTCTGTAATCTGCTATCACACCATCTTTCATGGGCCTATATGCCACGATTGATTCCGGAGTTTTCCCAATCATCTTCTTGGCATCATTGCCAATCGCCAAAATCCTCTTATCTTCTTCTGATATTGCCACAACAGATGGTTCATTGAGTACTATCCCCTTCCCAGGCAAGTACACGAGAACACTCGTTGTTCCAAGATCAATTCCCAATTTTTGAGAGAAAATACCCATATTTAGGCTTCAACATACTACCACTTAAGTAAAAAATCCAGTGAGAGTTGGCTTACTTGCCCAGTACGAAACTGCCTCCTATTTGGAGGCGATATTTCGTTTGGGGTAGCTTGAGAAGGCAGGGATTGGAATCTTCTTCTGTATAATGAGGATATGAAACTCTACTCTGTAATCCCTCTTGCTAAGACTCTCAACAAAGAGACTCTTTCCTACTTTGGGAGCGATGCCATACCCTTGGGTGCTCTAGTTTCAGTTCCATTGCGAAAAAAGATAGGCAAAGGAATCGTAGTTGATAAACACGATATTACAGAATCTAAATCCCAAATCAGGTCGTCTCCCTACGCTTTAAGGAAAATAATTAAGGTGGAGTCCAAACACTTCCTATCACAGGAATTTATAGAAGCTGCATACGAGACTGCCAGATTTTACGCCACAACCACAGGATCGATACTTGAGCATCTCGTGCCGGAACTGATTCTGGAAAATACTCAGAAATTTGAGCCTGCGCAAAGAGGTACTCACGGCAATCTCACTCCGGAGAGGCTCGTGGTTCAAGCGGACGATGAAGAGCGTTTTGCGCACTATAGGAGTTTCATACGCGGACAATTCGCTCGCAAGCACTCTGTCTTTTTTCTGCTCCCTACTGTTGAAGATATCAGAAAGACCAAGACAATATTGGAAAAAGGGATAGAAAATTACACCTTCGCTTTGCATAGCAAGCTGAATAAAAAAGAATTCAAAAAAATCTTAGACACTATCCACTCGCATTCGCACCCCCTTCTCATTATCGGCACTGCCCCATTTCTCTCTGTTGAACGCTTTGACTTAGGTAGCATCATTTTAGATAAAGAAAACTCCCGAGGATACAAGACCCAAGCAAGACCGTATTTTGATATGCGCAGATTCGCTCTTAAGCTTGCCGCCACCAAGGGCGTTCCCATACTTCTTGGAGATATAGTCTTGTCCGTAGAAACCCTCTGGCACACAAAGAATGATGAATACAACGAGTTTTCACCGCTAAAAATGCGTCTGCTTTCCTCCGCAAAAAACCTCCTAGTAGATATGAAAAACCCTCCAGAAGATGTACTTTCAGAGAAAAAACGGAAATTTAGAGTGCTTTCTCCAGAACTGGAAGCGCTCATTGACCGCAATAAAGCGGAAAATGAAAATTTATTCATTTTCAGCGCCAGAAAAGGTCTGTCTCCTTCAACTGTTTGTGGAGATTGCGGCCAGATCGTAACATGCAAAAGATGCAGCGCTCCAGTCGTCCTCTACAGCGGCAAAGGCGAGAAAGAAAACTTCTTCCTCTGCAATAAGTGCGGGGACGAACGTTCTGCGGCAGAAAGGTGCAAAAATTGCAGTAGCTGGAAGCTGGATACTCTTGGTATTGGCATAGAGAGAGTAGAAGAAGAGATCAAAAAGCGTTTTCCAAATGTTGTGGTGTTTAGAATTGACAAAGATGCGGTCAAAAGCGAGAAAAAAGCTCAGGACACCATTTCAAGATTTGAAAATTCTCCTGGAAGTGTTCTCTTAGGCACAGAGCTGGGACTCTTCTATCTTAAAAAGCCCGTGGAGAGCGTGGCCGTCGCTTCAATTGATAGCCTGTTTTCAATTCCTGATTTCCGCATCAATGAAAAGATTTTCTACAATCTTATTTCAATGCGAGACTTGGCAAGACAAGTATTTCTAATACAAACAAGAAACGCAGACTCCCCTCTTTTTGATTTTGCTCTCAAAGGAAATATTATTGATTACTACAAAAGGGAAATTGAAGACAGAAAAAACTTTTCTTATCCACCATTTTCTTTTTTTATAAAAATTTCTACTGAGGGCAAGCGCGCTCAAACCGAAGCCTCTTCCGCCCAGATTGGCGAATTTCTAAAAGAGTTTTCGCCAAATGTTTATGATGGGCTAACCTTAAGTAGAAAGGGCAACTTTGTATCAAATGTCCTTATCCGTAAGGATCCAGAGGATTGGCCAGATGAAGCTCTCCTTAATAAACTTCGTCTTCTCCCGCCCAGCATCCATGTCCGGGTGGACCCTGAAAGTCTTCTATAATAGAAGATGGATTCAAAGTTCCAACATCCTATGCTAATGTTTCACTATGGTTAAAATTGTCCAAAAAGACGATAAAGTGCTTCGCCAAATTGCCCAAGAAGTTTTGAAAAGTGATTTCGGCACTGCCAAACTTAAAAAAGTGCTTTCTGATATGAAAAAAGCCCTTGCGTCACAAGACGACGGAGTGGCTATTGCCGCGCCTCAAATCGGAGTGCCTCTGCGAATCTTTGTCGTTTCAGGAAGAGTTGTCGCATACACAAAAGGAGAAGACGTAACAGACCAAAATGATGCCCTGATAAGGGCAAAGTATCCTGATATGGTCTTCGTAAACCCTGTCATTACCAAGAGCTCAAAAACAAAAAAACTGATGGAAGAAGGATGCCTTTCTATACGTTATCTATACGGCAAGGTAAAAAGGTCTGACAAAGTATCACTCACTGCCCTGGATGAAAATGGAGAGAAAATATCTCGCGGAGCCTCTGGACTTATGGCGCAGATATTTCAGCACGAGACTGATCACCTAGACGGAATACTTTTTACTGACAAAGCGACGGATGTTAAAGACATGCCGCCCGAGATGTTGGAAAAAAATAAACAATAATATGTCTCAACCTCCATTTGTATTTTTTGGCACCTCTCGTTTTGCCGAAGTTATATTAGAAAAACTTAAGGAGCATAACCTCTCACCCACTCTTATTGTTACAGGAGAAGACAAACCCCAAGGACGAGGATTGGTCCTGACGCATCCGCCTGTAAAACTCTGGGCAGATAAAAATAGCATTCCCGCCATTCAACCTAAAAATCTAAAAGACCCCAAGTTTATCTCACGGCTAGAAGCTGAGAACTCAGAGATTTTTATTCTTGCTTCCTACGGCAAAATTATTCCCTCCTCAATTCTCGCGCTACCTGAAAAAGGAATCTTAAACGTCCACCCCTCCCTTCTTCCAAGATTGCGCGGACCTTCTCCTATTCAAAGCGCCATTCTTGAGGAAAATGAAACCGGAGTCAGTATAATGCTCCTTGACGAGGAAGTTGATCACGGTCCAATACTCGCTCAAGAAAAAGCTAAGATAACGGACTGGCCTCCTTATTACGGCGATCTTGAGACCATGCTTGCCGAAATCGGAAGCAGTCTTCTTGCTAATGTAATTCCTAAATGGATTGCAGGTGAAATAAAGTCCGAAGAACAAAACCACAGCCTGGCTACATTTACAAAAAAGATTGTAAAAGAGAATGCGCGCATTGATCTAAGCGACTCGCCGGAGGCGAACTTGAGAAAAATAAGGGCTTATAGCAATTCTCCAGTTGCATATACGGAAATTGATACAAAAAAAGGAATGCTAAGAGTGAAGATTAAAAAAGCCAGAATTGAAAACAACTCGCTTGTGCTTGAAACTGTTACCCCTGAAGGCTCAAAGGAAATGAGCTGGAATGATTTCTCCCGAGGCTTTCTTTAATTTTCTTCTTCTGCTAATAGTTAGAAGCTATTAAGTAATCTCCGCTATCATAAGAGCAGTCGCCGCGCTCTCTACCCTCATCAATACAAATAAAATAATAGTAAGCGCCACCGCGCCGACAAGCACTCCAACAGAGACTTGTTTACTTACCTTCCTATTGAGATCCATATAAGCTATTAGCTTCTAAATCTGTCTCTGAAATCCAGACCTTTTAGCATTTCTTTAATCCTCAAAGCGCCTTTTTTCATGACAGTCATAGTTTTGTCCTTATCAGCAGTAATCTGGCGCACGATTTCATCTTTGACTTCGTCAATCGCGGCGTAGAGGTCGTCTTTTTCAGACACTGCATAAAAATTCTTTCCTTCAATATGCAAATTCACTTCGGCGCGAAAAACATCTCCAGACTTATGATGTTGTGTCGTCTTGCCAACTTCCACTTCACACTTTACAGCATCGGGCGATAAAGAAGAAACAAATCTGTCAAAGGCGGAAAATCTCTTATCACAATAGTCGCTAATTGCTGGTGTCAATTCTATGCCCGTGGCTTTTGTTGAGTATTTCATGCTCCAATTATAGCAAAGCGACTAATTGCTATCTACCACGAGTAGCTTGCTCGGTGAATGATGACCATTGATTATTCGGACTTTGCCAATTGGAATCTTATAATGGTTTGCAATCAATTCTCTAACTCTCATATTGGCCAAGTTGCGTAAAGCGGGCTCCTTTACGGATATTTTGAAATGATCTTTTGTCTCTTGCGCTAGTGTTTCCCTCTTGGCGCCTGCAGTTACTTTTATCTTGATATACATACCTCAATAATATATGATTTTCCAACATATTCCCCGGTGGCGCAGCGGTGGAGTGAGGAGCGAATACTTGGAGCTTCGCAAGGCCGGAGGCACGGCG
>Ga0209542_10012628_pt1 | contig 14724 bp, 18 predicted proteins | sample RifCSPhighO2_01_FD_184028 | JGI IMG/M metagenome (GOLD analysis project Ga0209542, IMG submission 184028) | Soil microbial communities from Rifle, Colorado - Rifle CSP2_plank highO2_0.1 (SPAdes) (version 2) | ecosystem: Environmental > Terrestrial > Deep subsurface > Rock core/Sediment ...
TAATTTGTGACAGCCTATCAAAAGTCCATTCGTTAGACATATGACAGACTTCTTTCTTAGAGTGCATATTAATTTCATTAACGGCCAGAAGTGCGTTGTCCAACCCTGGAATTATTTTTGTTTCTGTTATTGATTTGCCTTTCTCTATTTCTCTAATTTTTTCTTCTGCTGATATAGTATTTCTCCACATGCCTTCGAAATATTTTTTTGTTGTCATTACATAGTTCTTGATATTCGAATAAATGCATACATCAGATGATTGAGAAATATCCTCGCCTCCATGCCGCAGTGTGCAGCTTTTTTCATCTACAATTCTGACACCGATAGGTGTAAAATCTATATGCCGAACTTCAGCAAAGCTCATCAGCTCTTTTACAAGATCTTTATTTTTCTTTGTTATGGGCATTACATATCTAATCCTGATGCCTTTCTTTGACAATGTGTACGCCATATCGAAAAGTCCGCTCTCTATTGCTCTTTCTATTACTTTTTCAGTAGAAATAACACATATTTCTTTTTCCGCATTCTTTGTTATCTCGCGGAAAATGTTATAGACATTTTCCTTGCCGTATATCACTCTTGTTTCTTCTGCTGGCTTTCCTGTCTCTAATTCTTTTATTCTTTCTTTTGCTTCTATTGCACTATTCCATGTGTTTTCAAAGAATTCCTTTGCTGTTGAAACGTAGCTCTTTGCGTTGGAAAAGATGCAGACTTCGTTGGAATATCTGACGCCTTCGCTTCCATATCTTAATGTACATTTTTCGCCGTCTACCATCCGCATCCTTATAGGAGTGAAATCTATGTGCCGTACTTCTGCAAAGCTCATTGCTTTCTTCACAAGATCCTTGTTTTTCTTTGTTATTGGAATAATGTATCTTAGACTTATGCCCCTTTCAGCAGACTTCTTACTCAATTCGAGTGTCCCTTCTTTTATTGATCTTTCTAATGTTCCTTCTGTGGACATTATGCATATCTCCTTTTTTGCCTGGTTGGTAATTTCGCTTAAAGTATTGTATATTTTCTCGTTTCCTGATATAATGCGTGTTTCTTCAACCGGTTTGCCTGTTTCTATTTCTTTTATCTTTTCTTCTGCGTCAACTGCTTCCATCCATATTTTCTCGAAATAATCCTTCATTGTTGCAACGTAGCTGTCTATATTTGAGAAAACGCATATACCTTCTTCCAGATATGCAGATTCCTCGCCGCCGTAACGAATTGTACATTTCTCCGAATCTATTATTCTTACTCTTATAGGAGTAAATTTTACATGGCGTACTTCCGCAAATTTCATTGTTTTTTTAACAATATCTATGTTGTTTTTTGTTATTGGAATTATATACCTGAGCCTGACTTTTTTCGGTAATTTCTTGTCTATGTCAAGATAATTATGTTTTATTGCACGCTCCAAGCTTTTTTCAGTGGCTATCATGCATATCTCTTTTTTTGCCTGGGATGTTATGTCGCGAAGCAATTTGTATATATTTTCCTTTCCTGTGATTACTTTCATCTCCTTTATTGGAGTTCCCTTCTCAATATTCTCGACCATCTGCAACGCGTCGATACCGTGCAGCCACATTTCTTCGAGCATCTGGCGCATCATTTTTACTGTGTATTCCTGGTTGGTTATTATGGAAATGTCATCGGATTTAAGAGAAGTATTGTCGTTTCTGACACGCATCATATTCATGTAGCTGTCATCATAACATGAAAGTACGGCATATATTTTTTCTACGTGCTTTATTTCAATCCCTATATCGGTGAGCTTTTTTATGTAATCGATGCTTGTCTTGTTCACGTGAGCAAGAATTCTTATCCTTACTCCTCGATTGATCGCAGATTCGGCAAACTGCCTCAGGTATTTGTAATATCTTACGGTGCCATGGGATGTTGTCATCAGAATAACATCTTTCTTTGCGCTGCTATACAGATTACCTAATTCCTGGTAAATATTTTCTCTTCCTCTGATCTGCCTTATTTCTTCTATTGGCTTTCCAGTTTCCAGCTGCGTTATCTTATCCTTCCCTGGAGGAGAATTTTCCCATATGCTCCCTACAAAGCTTATCAGCATTGCAACGAACTGCGGATCGTTGCTGTATAGGGCCATAGGAACATTTGTCTGAAAAACAAGTATTTCGCTGTCGTCAATTATAACTATTTTTACATTATTCTCCGCTTCATAATGCCTTAGTTCAGCAAAAGACAGCCATTTTTTGGCAAGGTGGCGGTTATCCGCATTGATAGGTGATAGTACTTGTATCTTTATTTTTTTTGAAGCGTCTTTCACGCTATACGTAAGCCTCCTTATGTCCGAAGAGTTTATCATCATCGTACAATTCTTATCTGCCTTGGAAAGCATCTCCTCGATTTTTTTGTATATTATTGACTTGGATCTTATTACAGCAAAATATCCCTGCTCCTCGCCTTTTTTTGAAACGACTGCTTTCTTCAGATATTCATTTATTTTTTCCTTGGATTCCTGCAAAGATTTTATCCTGCGCTGGTAGCGCTGTATGTAGTAATCGAAAGCCGATTCAAAAGGCAATGCCTTGTATCTGAGCACCTTTTCAGGAAGTATCTCAACAAATCCTTTTTTGCTCAACCCTTCAACTATCTCATAAATTTTATTCCTGGGTATGGAGGTTTCTTTGGCTACTTCACTTGCCCTGGCTTCTTTCAATGTCAGTAGGGCTATGTAAATTTTTGCTTCGTTCTTCGTAAGGCCAAATTTCCTCAATAAAGGTATCAGAGGGTTCATTCGCACACCTTATAACTCTAAGACCGACATAGATTCTTAAGACAAAAATGCCCACTTTATCCCCACTTTAAGTAACAATTATGCCTTTTAGTGATAATTATCAATTTCTGCATAATTGTTAAAATTATGCAGAAAATAGCCTATTTAGGCGATATATTCAGAAGAAAACTCCTATGCTTTTGTCTAAAAGTGAATATTGTTACTCACCAAGGTAACTAACAATACTTTTTACCCCAGCATGTTCATTATACTTAACAGTGGGAAGTAGTGGGAATAAATTGTACCAAACGATGGTGAGAAAGATGTTAGTAAAAATGGAAAGGATGCCTGCAACATTTCAGATGGTGAAGAACTGTCCAAGATGCAGCTCTCCTAAGATCTACAGCACAGCAAAAGAATTCATCTGCATGACTTGCAGTTTCATGGTAATAGAGGAAGACGAATGAAGTGCCTGATGACACTTCTTTCCAACAAGCCTTTTCTTTTGCGAGGGAGAATGACGTACCTTCGGTACGTCCAACAGCCTTCGAAAACCCTTGGGAAAAGAAAAAAGGTGAAAGTAAAGGGTTTTTGGTCGAGCTTTTTCCCAAAAAGGTCGGGTGTTGAAAATGAAATGCATTGTTTGCGATAGGGAAACTATATTTCAGATGAGAAAAAAGGAAATTATAATATCCCTCTGCTATGAACATATGGACTCTCAGGAAGTATTTCGCCAAAGGACGGAAATGGATGACATTTCCATAAGATAGGTGGATAGGAATGAATGAGGAATTTATGATTATTGATATTAAGAAGGAAAGAAATGATCGAGGAGGAAAGGTTTTTAATCAAAATCTTGAAAAAAGGTTTTTGGTTGAGCTTTTTCCTAAAAAGGTCAGGGTGAGAAAAGTGTTTTGCTTTAGATGCGGTGGAAGAGAATTCGAGGTAGATAGTGATCATTGTCACTGCAAGAACTGCGGTTATGTGCAGTATTATGCTTACGCATCTGTTGGATGCTAGAAAACCCTTGGGAAAAGAAAAAGAATGGTAGAAAGTTTTTGATCGAACTTTTTACCAAAAAGTTCGGGTGAAAAAAATGTATTGCGCTGCGTGTGGAATTGGTTCGCATGTGATAAAGGAACCGTATATGCACTGTGACGGATGTGGAGCTGTACTTATTTCAATGTTCCGCTTAACTCCGGAATTTGATCAATGGTGAGAATGGTATGTACTGTTTTGCGTGCGGGTCAAACTCTATGGTTGCAAGAGGCCAATTTATTTACTGCAGACACTGCGGATTTTCTTCCTCTTCGCATGCTCCCAGAGATAAGACACAGTACATCTTATATTTAATAAAAAAGTGGAGTTTTTGATTGATGAAAAGAAGTTTCCTGATCGAAAGTTGAAGTTTTTTTATTGGTAAGTGCGATCAAAGATCGCAGATCAAGGTTTTTGATCGAACTTTTTACCAAAAAGTTCGGGGTGAGGAGATGTACTGTAGTGAATGCGGTTCAAAGCAGTTGATTAGAGACAATAGCTTCCTGTACTGCAGGAATTGTGGCATGGTAATGCAGGAAATATATGCGTAGAAAAAGTTGATTCTGCGTGATTTCTATATACGAACTTCTATTCTTCATTTAAGAGCATCAGCCATTATTTCATAGAATGTCTGCCATCTTTGCTGGTTTCTTTCTTCGGCAAGAATGTTCAATGAATCAATTAATTCTTGGCTAATGACTAACTCGTAAAAATCAATTTCTTCAGTAGGTATATCTCTAAGAGAATCTCTGTATGGAAAAGTTTTATGAACCTCAGGATTTGAGTATTGTTGCAATGTATCACGTGCAAAATCTGTCGGTTTTATTCTTTTTTCTTCTGCAACTTCATAAAGTCTGTATGCCGATTGGCTAGGTAAATACACTGAAACATTGTATCTATAGTGGGCAGTAGCAAATAGTGCCTTGAAATCTGGTGACTTTGGATCAAACGGATCCGGATCATATGGAACAGAATTAAAAGCTCTTCTCCTTCTTTGGGTTCCATATCGAACAGGAAGTTGTGTTACTGCCATAAGCGATCCTTGTCGCATATTTAAACAAAGCTCTTAAATAGCTTTAATTTTAGACATTCCTATGGCAAAGCTTTTCCAAAAGCTTTATCATGTTGGAGAACGTAGTTCTCCGACACATGAGAAAGCCGAAGCTTTCTCAATGAAAGGATTCAATACATAGGTAATCATATGACAAAGCTTTTTGCAGGAGCATGGAAGGATAAAGGTTATGTAATAAAGAGCATACTTCTAGGACTGGTTTTCTGGATCCTGCAATATGCTTACCAGTACTTTTTTGTTGATGGCGAGATTAGTTTGGCTATCATCAGGACCTCTGCTTTCACAGGTGCTACTCTTATTGGAATAGCTCTGATAATAGGGCCGCTGCAAAAATTATGGCCTTCTAAAAATTATATAACACACAGGAGAACTCTGGGAGTTTTGGGATTTACTTTCATACTTGTTCATTATTTTGCGGTAATGTCATACGTTTTTAATTTCAATTTACAGTCTATATTCTTCGGAGGCACAAATCCTTACGTAAACCCTGTTGTTTTTGGGTTTATTGCTTTCTGGATATACATTCCATTATATTTTACATCAACTGACTGGGCAACACAGAAATTAGGTTATAACAAATGGAAAATGATTCATAGATTAGTCTATTTTGCTTGGATAGTTTCTGTACTGCATTTTATCCTCGTAAATCCTGGCGCTTTGTTTAATTTGTCAGGATATATTTTGATGATCGTCACAGCCCTTGTATTCATACTAGAAATATCAGCTTTTATCAAGCATACAAAATCACGAGGAGGTAGGGGAAGATATATAGGATTGTTTATAATTCTGGTTGGCGCGATACTTTTCTATTTTGCATACGCGATTAAAGAAAGTTATTTTGTGATTTATGGAGCCCTTATTGTTATAATAGGTCTTCTTGTTGTTTTTGTTCTTACAAGGAAAAGAGAAAATAGGGAAAATGCAGAACAAACAAAGCAAATCCGACAGCCTGTTCCAGTGGATTCTGATTGAATAATTCCCAGCTGATTCTGGAATGAAATGCATTTACAACCATGGACTTTAGTCCATGGTATCTATGAGCATTTCTTTCTGAATTCTTCCTTTTCATCTACTGTCTGAAGACAGTAATTTTCAAGAATTCAAAAATAAAGATTTATACTTTCAGTCTTGGATAAATTATTTTAATTTCAAAGACTAATATATAATTATGCTTGCAATAGCAAGTCCTGATGAACTGAGAAATGAAATAAGTTGTATTTTAAGATCTGTAACTGTTCTTGATGAAGAAAGCAGACGATATGTTGCAGGTGTTCTTGCTTTTCCTTTGTCGCATGCTATGGAAGAAATAAGACTAAATCACAGAGGAGCTTACAATGCTGAAGTAGCTGAAAATCCTGAAAGAAGATTGCGACATTTTACTGAAATGAGCGATAGATGTCTATGCGCCGGAGTTCTTTATTTTGATCAGATGGAAAGGAATGAAACTGTAGATGAAGTAGGACTTATGCAATTGGGAAAGGCAGGCTATGGTGTAGCAGCTATGCATGCATCTAGAATAGAAACTGATGGAACTATCTACCAGAGATTATCAGATACTTTTCATCGAATCGTTGCCTATGCCAATCCACTTATGAGAAAATATCTAGATGGGAGAAATCCAATACCAAGATTAGTTTTCTGGACACCACAAGGAGAAAGAATTTTTAAGGCGAAATATTCTGCAAACTGATATTTAAGCATTCATTCTCAATTTAACCTTCATGAAATAAGCCTTTTCTTTTTTCAAAAAGAAAACCCTTGGGAAAAGAAAAAGATAAAATTAAAGAAAATGATTTTTGATCGAACTTTTTTCAAAAGTTCGGGTGATGGAAAATGAAATTCGAAGTTCTAAAGAAAGGTTCTGGGAAGGAAGCAAAGAAAGGCGACAGAGTGACTGTACATTATACAGGAACTCTTACAAGCGGAAAGAAATTTGATTCTTCTGTTGACAGAAAAGAGCCTTTTACGTTCATGCTTGGGGCAGGAGAAGTCATCCAGGGATGGGACAAGGGAATTGCTGGAATGAAAATTGGAGAGAAAAGAAAATTAACTATTCCACCAGAGGAAGGTTATGGAAGAGAAGGTTACCTGCCTGTTATACCGCCTAATTCTACATTGATTTTTGAAGTTGAATTGCTGGGGATAAGTTAATTAAATACCTACTGTTCCAAGCAGTTGCGGTAATTATAAAAATTAGCTTGGCTAACGTATAAACGGAGATATTGATGAAATCGCGTTATTTTCTGGCTTTTGCGCTTGTTTCGGTGATAGTGCTAAGTGTTACTATAGTCGAAGCTGACAGGGGCTTCAGAATATTCCAGCCACAAGGCAATGATGGAACTTTCAACATAGACTTGCAGGCATCAAGAAGCAGGGTTATTGTTGATTCTGTTACTGATTACAAAATAACAGAATTAAAAGAAAAAGGTTGTTCAGTAAAACATAAGCTAAGAAATTCTGTTTCATTCGAATGCCCTGAGAATGCTGCAGTAAATGCAAGACCAGCAAGAATTTTTAGAATAACTGATTTGCAGGCAGACCAGCAGATAAATGCTGATGATGTCTGGGCACAGGGCATTAATGGAAGTGGTGTGGACGTAGTAATTTTGGATACAGGTATTGATACTAAGCATATAGAACTCAACGACAGCGTTAAGGGTTGTATAAGTTTTGTTGCTGGTGAAAGCTGCAACGATTTTAATGGACACGGCACGCATGTTGCCGGAATAATAACTGCCAATGGTGTTTATCTTATCAATGGCAACTATGCGACAGGAGTTGCGCCTGGTACTGGAATTTATATGCTGAAAGTTTGTGGCGCATCAGGGTCATGCTTAGAAGATGACATGATGGCAGCAATGGAATACGCTGTAAATAATCTGAGTGTAAAAATAATGAGCATCAGCATTGGCGGCGGTAATTATGGTTCACATTGCGACAGCGATCCATTGGCGGCAAAAGTAAATTGGGTTGTTGACAACGGCATATCAGTAGCGGTAGCTGCTGGAAATGATGGACTTGGAGTGAGCAGTCCTGCTTGTGCCTCGAAGGCAATAGCTGTGGGCGCTGTAAACAAAAATGACGCAAGACCTTGGTGGTCTAACAGAGGCTTGATATAGTTGCTCCGGGTGTTGATATTTTATCTGCATATTCGTGCATAGCTGCTGGTGACTGCAATTCATATTGGTATGCTTATCTTTCAGGGACAAGCATGTCAACACCTCATGTATCTGGAGTAATCGCCTTGCTAAGGCAGAAGAACCCGTCTTTAAATGACAGCGAAGTCAAGGATGCGCTTTATAAAACTGCAAAAGATCTTGGCACCACTGGCTGGGACCAGTATTATGGCTGGGGACGCATAGATGCATTAGGCGCAATTAATTATATTAGCTTTCCGACAACCACGACGACAACAACTTTGCCATTAACGACCACTACAACATTGCTGCCAAACGACACAACAACCACGACGACTGTCTCTGCAACAACTACTGTACCGACAACAAGCACTACTACAACAATAACAACTACGACGCTGCCTACAACTACAACAACTACACTTCCTGTACCGACAACGATATTCAGCGACGGATTTGAATCCGGCTTAGGAAACTGGGTCCAAGATTCACAAAGGGATTGGTTCACTTCATCACAAAGAAGAACTCAGGGCATACGTTCTGCGGAAGTTGACGGAAATGCCATTGATGCAACGATTACTACAAAAAATTCAATAGACCTGAGCAGCAAGACTAGCGCTACACTTACGTATTCATGGTTTATAGAAAACAACTGGGACAGCGGCGAATACATATGCCTTGATATTTTTGCAAATGGCGCATGGACAAGCAGCGTAAGATGTCTTGACGGCAATGTTGATGCAGAACAGGTGTGGAATAATGAAAATGTGGACCTTTCTTCTTACTTGACAAATGATTTCAAGATCAGGTTCCGCGCAAGAGTGAGCAGCAGCTCTGAGGACGGCGATGTTGATAATGTAATAATAACAGCTGCCTAAGAAACTAATTCAACTTCCCACTTGTCATTTACCCATAAGCCGGTAATATTTTTTTCAATATTCCACGACCTTAGAAGATCTGCGGATTTCTTTATTTGCTCAAGATGCTTTTCCTTGGAAACAGGATTGCCAGCACTCTAAAATCACCAGAATCAATCTTTCTTCTGCTTCTTAAATCTGCTTCTATCAAAGCCTTTCTTGTAGCTCTTGTATCTTTTCTTCTTTCTTTCAAATCTCTCCCTATCGTCGTCGGACATAATTATCAATAATTCTCTATTTTCAAAATTTAAATAGTCTTTTGAGAATTATTTGGAGTGAAAGTGATGGCCGAATATAGAATCAGAACTGCTGAAAGAAGGGACGTCGATCGTATACTGGAAATAACAGGCAAGTATACGTTCGAACCAACTGGTGGATATTCTTCAAGAGGAACCCTGAAGCCCCTTGAAAGAACTGATGTCGAGCCTGTTGTTGACAGACGGAGGTTCTGGGTTGCTTACTTGACAGATGGTAATGATGTAGTTGGATGTGCTTCTCTTGTTCAAAGAGATTCAACTGCAGAGCTTCGGTCCTTGGTAGTAGAAGAACCCTACAGAGGAAACGGTATAGGATCACAACTCGTTAATTGCGTGATACGCGAAGCTTACAACATCTCCAACGAAATCCAGAACAGGATAGAACTCTGGGCGAGAAATCCTGAAATATTTGTCAGGGCTGGGTTTGTTCCAATTATTGAAGGCAAGAGGGTGCATGCTGGTGAACGTCCTGAAAAATATGCAGTAGATGAGAAAATCCTTGCTGACTGTTCAAATTGTATTCTGAGAGGAGACATGTGTCCAGAAACTCTACTTGTTTACCAGATGCCAAGAGAACTGCACCGCATATATCTTTAATTCTACTGACGCATAATAATTATTATGATCAGTGGCAAGGCAGCGTATCTGAACAGGTTATACGAAAAAACAAAATTCATGCGTACTGTAGAGAAGGATCATATTGAAGGCTCTTCTCCACCTTCTGTTTTTATTGGGAAGTTTGGATATCCTAAAGTTTCTGTTGGACCTTTGGTTCCTGAAACTAAGGGAAGCACAGAGATAATGGATCTTCCAGAAGAATGGCTTAATTCTTCCAATGAAGCGGCTGACATAGCTGCATTCCGTTTTCAATTGATTAGAGGCAGACAAAATGTTAAAATCAATGATATTCACAACCCTGTTGTTGAAAAGACAAGAGATATTGCTTTGGCTAAAAAAAGCGTTGATGTAGAGATGGCTTTTAAAAAAAAGCCGAGAGGTATTTTTATCAATGAGAACATGCAGCCTTTTGGTCCTTCTGCTCCTATAAAAACTGTAGATATAGGAAATGTTAAATTTGAAAAGAAGTTAGAGAAAGCGTATCATGATACCGATCTCTTGGCAAGGGACGCTATAATCTGGCTTCACAATAAGGGCCTCTACACTTCTGTTATACAAAAGGCCCTTAGCGTGGGCTCATTTGGCTTGGGCAGAAATAGAAAATTAGTTCCAACCCGCTGGTCGATAACTGCAGTGGATGATACATTAGGAAAAGATCTTTTAGAAAAAATAAGGCACTACCCTGTTATAGACAGCTATAAGATTTATGAGTTTGAACAAATGAACAACAAATTTATTGTCATGTTAACACCTAATTACTGGCAGTATGAATTCCTCGAAGCATTCATACATGTCTTTGGCAAAGAAGAAATGCTTTTCTCTGATTATGAGAATTATGAAGGCAGGAAAGATTATGCATCTATAGGCGGATGCTACTATTCGACACGCCTTGCCTTAACTGAATTCCTGGAAAAAGAAAAGAAGCAGGCAGGAGCAATAGTTTTCAGGGAATCTTATCCAGGATATGTGCCGTTAGGAGTTTGGCTGGTAAGGGAATGTTCAAGAAAGACTGTAAAACAAAAACCGAAAGAATTTGATAACCTGACTTCTGCGTTGAATTATATTTCTTCAAGATTATGGCTGCCGATGAACAGATATAGAAAGCAAAGTGCTTTACTAAAGCAGAGGAGGCTGAATGAGTTTTTGGCTGCTTAGATTATCATTGTTTTTATTTCTTCTATATCTTTGAAATCAGAGTCTCCGGAATAGAATTTCTTGCAGCCTGTTAATAAAGCTGCAGCAAGATGTAAACTATCAATAAAAGAAATTTCCCTTTCTCTTGCTTTATAGTATTTTATTCTCATATCTGCTGCTAATTTTGCGGTATCGATTGAAATAGGCACAATAGAAATATCAGGAAAATTTTCTATTACATTAATTACTGAATCTGCTTTTTCTATCCCGAATTTTTTTGAAATTCTGTACTTGACTTCTAGGATAACGGTTGTACTTATTACTATTTTTTCATTTCCCCTGAATATTTTTTCTACTTCTGTGTATTTTTCATCTTGAGAAAAATATTCTATCCATATCCACGAATCAAGGAATATCATTCAAGTTTACTCCTCCATCCCTTTTTAGATTCCTTCATCATTTCTTGAATTTCCTGACGAGTAAAATGTATCTCTTTTCGCAATTCTTCCAACCTTTTCAAAGGATCTTTTACCTTAGGCAATACAATAACTCTCTTGCCTTCTAGGATAAAGACCACCTTTTTGCCTGCCTTAAGTCCTAATTCTTTCCTTACTTTCTTAGGGATGGTTATTTGTCCCTTGCTTGTTACGGTAGCTTCTATAGACATATATTTCACCTTACTTTATAATTGAAAGTAAGGATTTATAAAGATATTCCTTACCTGTGCATAGAGAAGACTGAGTGAATTTGTTGTTGCTTGATTTGATTTTTTATAAGTTTCCATGAAAGAATATATATGATAGATTTACAGGAATTAAGCAGAGAACTATACAGATCACACAACGAAGAAGGCTTGTCAGCAAAACAACGGATAATTGATATTAGAAGGCAAGCCAGAAGATATGGATTTGAATATATTGATGTTCTATGCTTCTACGTTGGAGAAAATCTACAAGAATACTTTAGGTCTTAGCACAAAAATGTTTATAATCCACAACAGACATAATAATCAACATGGAACCGAAAAAATTTCTTTTTGTTTCTATCGATGCCTTGATCAGTGATATAGCCTGGCAAGTGCTTAAGGAAGGGCATAAAGTAAAATATTTTATTGAAGACAAGGAAGAGAAAGAAATAGGCGATGGATTTGTTCCAAAGACTGAAAAATGGGAAGAGGAAGTTGACTGGGCTGATATAATAGTTTTTGATGACGTTCTTGGGCAGGGAAAGAAAGCACAGAAATTAAGGCAGGAAGGAAAGCTTGTTATAGGAGGCACCCCTTACACTGATAAACTAGAAGATGACCGAGCTTTTGGTCAGCAGGAATTGAAAAATGCTGGTGTTTCGACTATTCCGCATCAGAATTTTACTTCTTTTGATGATGCAATAAGTTTTGTTCAGCAGAACCCTGGAAGGTATGTAATAAAACCAAGCGGTGAAGCACAGAACACAAAGCAATTCTTATTTGTAGGCGAGGACGAGGAAGGGAAAGATGTACTTCAAGTGTTGGACGACTACAAGCGCGTCTGGTCTAATAAAATAAAAGAATTCCAGCTGCAGAAAAGAATTGTCGGGGTGGAAGTTGCAGTAGGCGCTTTCTTCAACGGAAAAGAATTTGTTTATCCGATCAATGTCAATTTTGAGCACAAAAGACTGTTTCCTGGTGACATTGGACCACAGACAGGCGAGATGGGGACAAGCTGCTTCTGGTCAGAACCAAATAATATTTTTAACAATACCCTGAAAAAGATGGAACCAAAACTAAAGGAAGAAGGTTATGTCGGATACATAGACATCAATTGCATAGTCAATAATTATGGAATCTATCCTCTTGAATTCACTTCCAGATTCGGTTATCCTACTATAAGCATACAGCAGGAAGGAATACTGATGCCTATCAGTGAATTCCTGTACAGAATTGCTGCGGGAAATTTAAACAAATTTAAAACCAGAAACGGATTCCAGATAGGGATAAGGATAGTTGTACCTCCGTTTCCTTTCAGGGATATGGAAACATTCAACAATCAATCCAAGGACGCAGTCATAATATTCAAGAAGCCCAATAAAGACGGGATTCACATCGAGGATGTCAAGCTTGTTGATAAGGAATGGGTGGTTACAGGAACTTCAGGAGTTGTGCTGATAGTTGTTGGTACAGGTCCTACAATGAAGCAGGCCCAGAAACAGGCTTACAACAGGATTGATAATATAATGATACCAAACATGTATTACAGGAAAGATGTCGGAGACAGATGGTATGAGGACAGCGATAAATTGCATAACTGGGGATACTTGAGGGAACAATAGGTTTTTATAAAATATATCAGTATCTATTCAATATGGTAAATGAAGACAATGTTCAAAGAATACTAAGAGATTTGCATATTTTATATGATGATCCTGGTTATAACCCTAGAAGATTATGGATTGCTTATGGATTAGGAATAAGAATTTATCCAAAAGACGATATGCGAGAAGCTTATAGAAGACGCAGAGAAGAAAAAGATTGATTTCTTTTTATTCTTTATCCTTAATCTAATAGAATGCAGTACAAAAAGCACATTCTTGTCTGCACCACACAAAAAGAAAGGCATTGCGGAACAAGGGGTGGTGAGGAACTTTTTCAGGAATTTAAGAAAGCTGTTAATGAAAGAAGCTTGAATGATGTTCTTGTCAGCCGCATAGGTTGTACGAGTCAGCATCAGTGCGGTCCTGCTGTGATAATTTATCCTGACGGCATTTGGTACAAGGAAGTTAAGATTGATGATATAGATGAGATTTTGAATGAACATGTTCTAAATAACAAGATCGTGCAACGTCTTCTCAACAAGGATATTTCAGTCAGAAAATAATAGAAGTAAAAAGAAAAAATAAAATAATATTAAATTAAGCCAGAGTTGTGATTTCGTAGACTTCGCTTTTTTCCAGTTTCATGCCTTTAGCTTCATGAGACTTGCAAACCGCATCTGCATTAGGTGCTTCTGTCACGCACCATCCGCTGCCTGATTTTGCTATAAAGGCGTTTAGAGGCTTTACGCCGAACTTATCGGCTTTTCCGGATTTTATTGCTGCTACTGTTTCTTTTACAGCTTCTGGCGGCAGACTTGGCATCTTTGCGTGATAGTCTATATATTTTGGCATATACATCTCCTCCTTTTTTAGAACTTCAATTATGTTACTGGTTATTTATAAAAACTCATCTCTAAAGAAAAGATTTACTTGTAAGTGACGAATGAATCCCAATTAATTTAAATAAATAACAACTAATGAATCAGTTATGACATTCTTGTACAAATTATTCAAGACGCTTGACAAATTAATGCCAGCAAAAGAAGTATCAGCTCACTGCGACATTCCCTGCGGGATTTATGATCCATATTATGCACAGATAGCTGCTCATAGCGTAATAAGAATGGTTAATTTGATCAATGAAGCATCTTCAAAAATGAATCCGAACGCATCAATGGAAGAGAGGGCAGTTTTTGTTTCGAAGATACAAAGATATACAGCAGTAAAAGAAGAGCATGCTGAAATTGTAAAGAAGGAAGTAAGAATTATATGGGGGGATTATTTCAAGCCAGAACACCTGCAACAGCATCCTGAATTGCATGAATTGGTTTTTAAAATAATGAAACTTGGATCAAAGGCAAGGCAGGAAGTTAATATTGACGCATCAAAAGAACTTCTAGAAAATGTGCAGAAATTTGCTGAAATTTTCTGGAAGACTAAAGGAATGTCTACAATGAAAGTCAAAGCTCCTTCCCCTTCCGGCGGGGAAATAATAGTACAGAAGTAAGATAAAGTTTATTTACAAGCT
>Ga0209542_10012633_pt1 | contig 14721 bp, 16 predicted proteins | sample RifCSPhighO2_01_FD_184028 | JGI IMG/M metagenome (GOLD analysis project Ga0209542, IMG submission 184028) | Soil microbial communities from Rifle, Colorado - Rifle CSP2_plank highO2_0.1 (SPAdes) (version 2) | ecosystem: Environmental > Terrestrial > Deep subsurface > Rock core/Sediment ...
CGAAACAAAAACCATCATATCGTTATATCAATGTTCAGTTGCCGATAGGGCACTTGACTATCATCTGAACACTGATGGTCTGGTGTTTTATGCATGGGTACATCCTGCATCAACGCTTGCGTCATTGCCTGAAGCGACGGTTTTTCCTGAACCATACGATTGGAGAGAACAACGATAACCAGATCCTCGCCTGCAGACGCCTAAGCTGACTATTTACAAAAATGTCGAACCTCAAAGTGTTAGCTCGGCCTCCGGCTTCGCTTGCTTCCACCTTCGCCGAGCCTTCGGCAGACAGGCCAGCACCGATGTTTACCCTGAATTGAGCTCCGCCCTAGTTCTGGGGCTATTTTTTTGCCCGCGCGATTTTTCTCTCCCTGCGGGCAAGTATATAAAAAAACCAGTTATTTCCCTGGTGGTTATAATAGTTTTTTAATGTTCAATGTTAAAAATACAATTTTTCTATCCTGCCAACCTTTAAAATATAGTGAGTCACCATCTGCAGAAAACTTTAATGGCCCAATGACTTTATAACCTTTTAAAGGAAAATCAGTCCCCTTAGAACCATCAAGTGTCACGATTCTAATTAAACTGGATTTATTAATCTTGTCGGTTTCTGAATAAGCTAACAATTTTTCATCTGGACTGATTATCGGACTACCAACTATAATATTTTTGTTCGGTTGGACATTACCTATAGCCTTGCCGTTAATAAACAGCTCTTTACTTTGATACACTCCCGTTAAATATGCGACATGCTTACCTGAACTACTGAAGGTCAAATCTTGCAACCCTCCCATTTGTACCGGGTAAGATGAGCCACTAGTTAGAACAACGGAATGAATATTGTTATCTACCGCTTCATACGCAATTTGAGTCGCATCTTTCCCCACATAAATTACAGGAGAACCGCCCACGGCGTCAGAAATATAATCATGAGATTGCAGCTTCTGACCGGCACTAATTAAAAAGTAGTTTTTATCATCGTTCGCCAAATAAACAATGTCGTTGGTATTACCAATAAACTTGGGGTACTGTTGATTCGGATACAGGGAAAATTCCTGTTCATTTACAACCACGATATTTTTACCATTTTTAATAGCTGTGTAGGTGATCATATTCCCATCGTAATTAAATAAGGGGTCGTAAGTTTCTGAAACATTCGCCTCAACATAAGCTCCGTCATATTTTTTACCTTCATTCGTATCAACAATTATAAATGATGTGGTAGTTTCATCGTGTGCTGAGAATTTACTATCAGCAACAGTGTGTTTGCCTTCTCCAACCGTATAGGCAATATGTTTACTATCAGGACTAAATTTCAAATTTTTAATATAGTCATACTTTTTCCCTTCAAATCCATCCAAAACTACAAACTCTTTATCGTCTTGCTTTGCGATATAAGCAATTCGTTTACCGTCTGGACTTGTTACAAGATTGGTCGTCGAGTCGTATTTTTTTCCTTCCTTTCCGTCAATAATGACATTAGAAGAACTGGTTGCTGTATATTGATCTTTATCAATGCTATAAACAGCAGAGTGACTATATGGATCAAATAGCACGTTATATAGAATGTGCGGATCTTCTGCGGGTAAAGCAACAAGAATTTCTACTTTTGGATTGCTTTCAATTTCAGTATTTGGTTTTTGATTTTCGATATTTACACTCGTTGTGGGCACTCTCCCTTTTTGTGAAGTCGATAAAATTAATCTTCCCAGCAAACCAGCAATAATTGTAGTGATTAAAACCCCTAAAATCAAAAATATCCACGATGGTTTCCATTTTGATTTTATCCGCTCAGATTCCCTATGTGATTGAATTATATTTTCAGAATGAACATTCTGGTTAATAGAATTCTGTCCGCCCTGTAAGTTGTTTTGATCTCTAACATTGATCTGGTTTTCTATATGCATATCTATGAATAAATATATCATATTTTGAGTATCCAAGTATGTTAGACTGAGTTTATAAAAAGTTCTTTAAATTTTTTGCGCTTTTCTTCTTGATCCCGATTTCATAGAGATTGTTCGAGCCGACCCTCCAGAGGCGGGCAGGCAGTTTCGGAGGCGCGGCGGGTGGCCTGCCCGCAATGCTTCGCAAAGCGATAGCAGGTGGGGGGCGCCGCGCCGGAGCAAGCGAGGCCGAAGGCCGACCGTGCCCTGCCGTAGCTTAAGCGAAGGAGGGACTAACACATCGAAGTTCGACATTTTTCGTAACGGCTGGGGGATTAGGATTCGAACCTAAATAAATAGCTCCAAAGGCTATTGTCCTACCATTGAACGATCCCCCAAAACATTGTTAGAAATCAGGCTTTTACCATGATCTAAACGATTATTTAAAAAAATACATTCACTTTATGGTTTGTTTATTAAACTATCTAAGGTTCTCTGTAAAGCCTTTTTCATATTATTTCTTCCGAAACCGCTTTTTAAAAAAACTTCTCTTGCCTTTGCATCTTCTTCATTGATAAAATATTCGAACTTCCCCCCGAGCATGTCTTGAAAGTCGATCTTTTAGATTTGTAGTAAAACCACAATACAATCTTTTATCGGTTAAACTTAACAATGTATAAACGTAAAATCTTGATCTTGCAGAAACGTCATACGTTTCCATAATATATAAATACAATAAAGGCCAAGTCAGACTTGGCTACTTCGTCTAACTCATAACGAGTTAGACTCGTGAGCGGTGGAAGGGACTTGAACCCTCGACCTTCTCCTTGGCAAGGAGACGTTCTACCGCTGAACTACCACCGCAAGATGCGGTCATTGTAGCAAATTTGTTCAAGCACGGCAAGAGTGGTATTTCATGGTAAACTATAAATATATGAGACCTGACTATGAACAAAACAGTATAATGAGCCAACAACTGATCGGCGAAATAGAAGCTTGCCGTGATCCGGGATCGGGTAAATTTCTGGATCAACTGCCAAAGCCGCAGGAAACATTATTGGGTACTGCCCGTCATGAACAGCGGCATGCATGGGCAGTCGATGACCCAAACAACGTGACGAAGGTTACAGTGGAGCCTGGCAACGGCTACCTCGGCATGACCGAATTAAGATGGTTTGATCCGAATTCCGCCGCTGCGAATTTTGGTATTGATAACGGAACAGGTTGGGATGAAATTCTCGTAGAGGAATACGTACGGCAAAACGGAGAAAATCCGGAAACGGCAAAGCGTAGCTACAAATATCGGTCAGAACAAAGATTGAAACCGTATTCCGGTGATGATCTTAATCTCACCGCAATGGCTTTGTGTTATGAAGTGACGATGACCGGCACAAGAAATCGAGAAGTGACCGATATTGCTATCCGATCGTCTGAATTTAAAAATCAGTTTGGTATCTTCCCCGGTGAAGCTTACGAATCCATAAAAAGCGAGAAAGCGCAAGTAATTTTTTCCCATCAGGAGCATTATAAGCCGATTAATACTCTTCAATAATTTACTTTCGTTTTAATTGTCTAGTAGCTACGAGGTGAAACGTGAGCAACGCAATAATCAGCAAAAACGCCACGAGCGACATGAAGGGAATCGTAATAAAGCCGTACGTCATCGTAAATGTTTCCGTGCAGGAGACCGAATAGCCCACAGTCGTGCACGGCGCGATTTCATCCACCAGACCTATTTGCAATAAATAATGGTACGCCGCAATGGCGGCACCGATCCCGGACAACACCAGACCGTATAATACGATTCCGTTGTCCTTTCTCGCCGCCGCGATCCCGAGCATGACCGCCTGCGGATACATCAGGATGCGTTGGTACCAGCAGAGTTTGCACGGCGTGTATCCCGCAATTTCAGAATAAAATAAACTCCCGAGCGTCGCTGCCAGCGCGACAATGAAAGAGAGCATAAGAGCCCGAGAGGAAATAAACCGGAATAGGGGATAGGCGAGGAATTTTTTCAGGTTTCCGGAAAGTATCGCATACGCGCCGGTGAATAAACCTAAAACTAAAAGCGCTCCCGAAAGAAGCGTCAGTTGCGAAAGGAACAGATTGACCGATTGTACTGTAATCATAGAATGCATTATATCACTGATTAATATCCCCGTTCCTTATCCACCAGCGTCGGCATGGGCTGGTCAGAGAGATACGCCGAAAGATTCCGGCAAAATATGCCGATCATCCGGTCAATATAGTGCGGCGTCCAACCGGCTATGTGCGGAGTAACGATAACGTTTTCCATTTTCCACAAGGGGCTCTTCTCCGGCAACGGCTCTTCGGCAAATACGTCAAGTCCGGCGCCGGCAATGGTCTTATTTTTCAGCGCTTTGACCATATCAGCCTCGACCACTGTCTGCCCGCGGCCGATATTGATAAAATACGCCGTTCTTTTCATACGGCGAAATGACTGGTAATCAAAAAGGTTCCGGGTCTTGGGGGTATACGGCAAACAGTTGATAATAAAATCAGACTCCGGTAATAAGAGGGACATTTCATCTGTCCTATAAGAGCGGTTAATGACGGGTGACGATTTTTTTTAAGGATGAACAGGCTAAAACCCTCATTGAAAAACCTTTGGATACTCTCGCGATTTCTTCTCCTATTCTGCCGTAGCCGACGATACCGATGGTCTTTCCGTGCAGTTCAAAAATAGGGTACAGTTCTGCATCGCGGTTCCAGCGTTTTTCAGGAAGCGGCATACGATACATCCGGTGCATCTGTCTCGCAAACATAAGAAGGTAGGTAAACACGTGCTCGGCGATCGGGATCGGATGGACGCCCGACGAACTGGTCAGAAGAACGGGATGGGAATGCAGTATCGCTATAAGGTCGGCAACACCCGCTGCGGTCGCATGGATCCAGCGCAGTTTCTTCGCCCGATGTAATTCCTCTTGGCTGATCGATTCCAAAATGAGAATTTCTGCATCAGCCAAAACACTATTCCGGCGGGGTGAATGTTTTTCCACCACGGTAACCGTGCTCGACGGGGAAATGCGCTTAATAGCGTCGACGTGCTTTTTCTCATACCGAAAAAGGCTTTTGGTGTTGCGACGAGCATCGTTTACGATGACGATATGCATATCCGCGTATTGTATACCAGTTGCATTTTGAAGGCGGAGGGGTATATCACAGCGCCTTGCATCGATATTACCGCCAATGATATATATCCCTTCAATTTTAGTTTCAGAATAATCATTGTATACCTAACGGAGCTTTTAAAATCGGGGTGACCTATTAAACAACGTATATCTTACTCGAAACTAAAAGCTACGAAGGCATACCATTTCTGATTTTAAAAGCAGAGTGGTATAATTCGATTTGAAGTAAAGTCCGTAGCTCAATGTTCAATGAGCTCCGAGGAACTCAAGCGATAGCGAAGAGTGATGCGTGAGCGAATTAATCCCGGCTTTACGTCGGGAGTAGAGCACAAAATATTCAAGGTCCCGTAGCTTAGTCCAAAGGACTACTGGCCTCTGCCCAGCAATGGTAGATCCGTCCGTCAGCTGACGGACTTTTAAGCTGTATATAAATGTTTATAGTTTATGTTATTCGAAGCACATCATCAGGTAAAATATACATTGGGTATACATCTGATATAGAGAAGCGAGTGAAGCAGCATAATCTTGAGTTACCTCATAGATCAAAAAGTTACACATATAAAAATAAGGGTCCATGGAGAATAATTTATAAAGAGGAATATAATACAAGAATAGAAGCGGTAAAAAGAGAAAAACAGCTGAAGTCATCAAAAGGAAGAGATTATATTAAAAAGTTGTTGAACAAGGTCCCGTAGCTCAATGGTAGATCCGTCAGCTGACGGACTTTTAAGCTGTTATACATAATTAGGTCCCGTAGCTCAATGGTAGAGCACCAGCCTTTTAAGCTGTGGGTTGAAGGTTCGAGCCCTTCCGGGATCACCAAAATATTTAACACTGGACTTCTCCAGCATTTTATTCCAGAGCCGTCCCCGGTTTTGGTCCCATAGTTCTATAAAATATCAATACAACTTTTTTGGACTTTTGAGTTATCTTCTTACCCAAGTCCAGGGTAGAACTGGTACGGAATATAAGTTTGATCCCAAACTCCACGAAACAATGGGGCGCCTTTAAAAAGAGTAAGTCAAACCTTCACAAAACCAAAACAATAGGATATTTTTGGAATATTAGACGCCACTCCTTGAAAGTCTTGATTAGTTGGCTTACAATATCGTATGTAAGGTCATACGGTAGTTCACAAGATTTGGAAGCGAAAACAAATTCTATCATTATTGTTTAATTATATCTTTTATGTCGGGTGAAGCATCAACTAACGAAACGGGTAGCAACGAAAAAACGCCTCGAACTCTTGAGGAGCAATATAATAATCCGGATATAATTGGCGACGATAAAAACAAAGTCGAAATCATTGATTTAATTCCTCCGCAATTAAAATCTGATGTCCCAATAATTCTCGTACCGGGATGGAGCGCGACCGCTCATGTTTTGAAGGAAAATGTTCTCACCCTTGCCAGGCTCGGACGGCGGGTAATAGTAGCTAGTGCCCCTCACGGAGTTGAAACAAACCCTCAAGAAATCTATCCTGATGCTGAAATGCGCAAAACAGAAGCCCTTATGCAAGCCCTCGACTATAAAGGAATTAAGCAAGCAGATGCTATCTGCCACTCTGAAGCAAGCTTGTTTATGACCATGGGGGCGATGATTCACAGGGACAGATTTCGTAACTTAGTCTTAGTCTCTCCTACCGGGCTTATTGGACCAGACACTTTTCCACGATTGGCTACAGATTTTTCTAAGGATATCGCCGGGCAGACTCTCAAGGCGCTTTTTAACGACCATTCAAGAATTGCGAAAATGTGGAAAGCCTACACTGAATTTGGTAAGTCAATAGTAGCTGGACCCATACTTACCATCCAAGAGATGAATGCGATAGTCACTTTTCGTATTGAAGAAATTCTGAGAGAACTTAAATCCCGAGGCCATGGCATTTCGATAATTCATACTGCACATGATAAGGCTTTTCCTATGGATCGAATGCAAAAGATTGTTGATAAAACCATGGTTGACGGTTTTGTTTCAGTTGGAGGTTCTCATAATGAACTCTATCTTAAACCTCAAGCGATGAGCAGGTGGATTGATCATTTACTCGATGCCATGGGAAATAAGTCTCGTGGTCCGGAAACCAATTTAGAAAAACCGGAATTAACTACGAGTGAACAAGTACGTTAAAAAGGCAATAGACTATTGGAATACATTCAAATTTTTTCGTACATACTCACTAAAGATTACTGCGAGGATCCCTTTCTCCTTTAGACTATCTTTTTCTCCCTATATCGTATACAATAGAGGATTCGTTTGGAATATATTGATCACTTTTGATATATACATGAAACAACAAAACATCAGAAACATTGCCATTATCGCCCATGTTGACCATGGAAAAACGACGCTTGTCGACGGGCTCTTAAAACAGGCCCATGTTTTCGCCGCCTATCAGGCAGAGATGAATCAAACCACGATTCTCGATTCGCAGGACCTCGAACGGGAACGGGGACTGACCATACTGGCAAAAAATACCGCCGTCGAGTGGAACGGCCATAAAATAAATATTCTCGATACGCCGGGACACGCTGATTTTGCCGGCGAAGTTGAGCGCGTTTTAAGCATGGTTGACGGATGTCTCCTATTGGTCGATGCAGCCGAAGGCGTCCTTTCCCAGACAAAATACGTTCTTTCCATAGCCATGAAGCAAGGAATCAAGATTATTGTTCTTATTAACAAAGTAGACAAAAAAGACCAGAGAGCAGCAGAGGTACTCCGTGAAATTGAAAACCTTTTTCTGGAATATGCAGAGCACGACCATCAAATCGAATTTCCGGTTTTATACAGTATCGGGCGCGAGGGCATAGCAGGACAGGAAACGGAGATGAATTCGGATCATTCCCTTCGCATAACAGACGCGAAGAATCTTTCACCGCTTTTTGATACCATCATCAGTGAAATTCCCGCTCCTTCAGGATCAGAATCAGATGGATTTCAGATGCAGATTACGAACCTTGCCGATGATACGCACAAGGGCATATATGCTATCGGAAAAGTGTATCGGGGCGTATTAAAAAAGTCGGATCCGATCGTCCTAGTGAGGGACGGACACGTGGTGCAATCGGGACGGGCAGAATACCTGTATACCTACAAAGGATTAGAACGAATAGAAATCGACCAGACAACGGTCGGCGATATAGTAACGATCACCGGTTTCCCGGCCGTAACCATCGGCGATACAATAACGGATCCCGGACATCCGGAAAGCCTTCCTCACCTCGTCATTGCAGAACCGACTATTCAGATAGAAATCAGCGTGTCGAACTCGCCGTTTTCCGGAAAGGACGGCAAATTCCTGACCTCCCGCCAGATAAAAGAACGCCTCGAAAAAGAACTGAAAACAAATGTCGGCCTTCGGCTGGTATCCGGTCCGAGTTCAGAAAAGTTCATCGTTTCCGGACGCGGGGAATTACATTTGACTATTTTGATTGAAACCATGCGCCGGGAAGGGTATGAATTTTCCGTATCCCGTCCGCAGGTCATCTATAAGTCGATGGGCGGCATCGAGCATGAGCCATGGGAGGAAGTGATCATTGAGGTGCCCGAAGAGCATTCTGGAGCGGTCATAACCGCAATGGGTTTGAGGAAAGCAGAGATGATTGATATGAAAAATATGAAAAACGGTGTGCAGTTGATCTATAGAATTTCAACGAAAAATCTTATCGGCACCCGCAGTGAACTGCTTAAAAAAACATCGGGCTTGCTGATGTTTTCATCCCTGTTTACCGGATATGAACCGCGCGGACAAGATACCTCAATCAAACGTAACGGCGCTGTGGTCGCAACAGAATTCGGTGAAACGCTGGCGTACAGCCTTGAAAAAGTCCAGAAGCGCGCCATCACGTTTGTTGATCCGGGAGAAAAGGTCTATGCCGGCATGATTGTCGGCCAGAATTCACGCTATGAAGATCTGCCAATGAATGTCTGCCGGGGAAAGAAGCTGACGAATATGCGTGCAGCGGCCGGAGATGACATGATCAAACTTGCTCCCCGGGTCAAACTTTCTTTAGAACAATGCCTGGTTTTTTTAAACGATGACGAACTCCTCGAAGTGACGCCGCATAATCTTCGATTGAGAAAACGGAATCTTCTGGCGAGAGCATAACTATACCATCATCGATAATAATGTTTGCCGGTGCTTATTTCTAATTTAGAATACTTCATTTTCTCTTATCAAAAATAGTATCCCAGCGGTTGACTTTTATAGGTTCAATCAGTATAATTCGCTGTTATGATCGAACAAAATGGTCACTCTCTTAGGATACCACAAAGAACCATAGATAGGTTGATTAGTGAAAAATCACGAGGAAATCCCGCAAAAGAAGCACGGTTAAAGGCAATCAATGCAACCGTTGATCCGATAGTCCGCAGCCCCGACAACTTAGGCTTGAGTAAATCTGAACAGCGCGCTGTTCAACGATACGCTCATATACTAGGAAAACGAGCTTCGATAGAAACCGAAGAAAGAAATAGGCAAAACCCCCTTCTTCTTTTAGATAATACTCTGGAACAATTACAAGTAGTATATGCTAAACAAAATGTATGGTGGGAAAAGAGAATGAAACTTACGAGGATGCACATAAGAAAGAACGAGGCGGTTTTCAGATCCCTGGTTGAACGAGATCTACTTCATGATCCTCATCCAACTCAATTTTCTGACATTAGCCCTGCTGACTATCATTCGGGAGTGAAATCATTCTGGCTAACGACTTATATTTGTGATAGCGCACCAGCAGAATATGCGGAAGGATTATTATCTGGACTAGGTATCGAGCCGCTGAATTTATCAAGAGATGTTGAGGCACATGGATTAGACAATAGAGAACATTCAATAGTTATAGGCAGTACTGATGATTTCTCAGGGGTACCTACAAGCATTTCTGGCGTTACAGTGAGAGTTGAGTATTATAATATTTCGGATCCGAACTACCACATAATTTCTTCTATCACCGATAAGAATCTTCAAACCGGATTCGCCGCTGTCTTACGCTTTGACCATCATGCAGCTAGGAGCATTTACAATGCTTCGCCGTTACCTCCAATAGAGTTAGAATAAGGTCATTATTACTTTTCAACAGTTTCTAACTTACCAATAATACTATCGGCGATCGGATGCAACGCTTTATAGTCATCTTCTATCATTTTATTTATTCCGATTGCAACAGTTGGGTGTTTTGGCTCAAAATCGGCAGGATTTGCGATTACGTACATCCCCTTTCCTTCCGTGTTGATATAGTAATATCGCCATAAAAGATTACCAGTACTTGAGTCAAGTGTAGAAGTTGCGATATAACGATTTGGACGAAATCCCAGTATTTCTTCGAGCGTCTTTATAGTCGATGGTCCTAACCGCATCCGATCCATTTGCTCACGGGTGAGTTCATCAATATTCCCCGTGTATGACTGGAATGATACCCGATCAAAAGTCGGAGAAGGTTTATCCATACTCACTTGTGTCCTTACTATTTCCTTATTTTCAGTCAGTGGTTTTGCTTGAATTGCAAACGGCGTTATTTGGTTTGGAATTCTACGGGCTAAACGTGAGATATTAGTAAGTTTGATGTTTAGACTTTTCCCCAGCAATTCTATTTCTTTCTCTGATGACTCTTGGGGAGGTGTCATACCTTCCGGTTGGGTTATATCGGTCATAAGCAATAGTATACAAAAACGCCTCACTCGCGAGCAAGCCGCGAAAAACCCCAAAGTTGTTTTTCAACGTTTATAATGCTATATAATGTTATTATGTCATCGCCTCATAAACATCCCGAATACCAATATCTCGATCTCCTTGAGGACATCGTGAAAAACGGCTCGTGGAAGATAAGCCATACCACCGGCGTCAAACTTAAGAGCGTTTTCGGCAGACAGATACGCTTTGACCTCTCGCAGGGATTTCCGCTGCTTACCACAAAAAAGGTCTTTCTCCGCGGCATCATCCATGAATTGATCTGGTTCCTCTCCGGCTCTTCCAACATTAAGTATCTCGCCGATAATAACGTCCATATTTGGGATGACTGGGCATTCAAAAATTACCCCTATCAAAAATCAACTAACAAAAGTCCCCACTTCGCCAAGGCTTCGCGGGACAACCAAAAGAACAAATCCAATAGTAAATATTTAACTCTTGAGGAATTTGCGCTGCAAATAAAAGAAGATGACAAATTCGCGAAAAAATGGGGAGATATCGGCCCGGTGTACGGCGTCCAGTGGCGGCGGTGGCCCGCCTTCGATGAATCTTCGGCGGGCAAACCGGCACGGATCGATCAATTGGGTTGGGCGATTGAGAAAATCAGGAAATATCCGATGAAGAAACATTACATAATCTCTGCCTGGAACGCAGGCTGCATCTACGAGATGGCGCCTGATGCAAAACGCTCGATGGCAATTGCCCCATGCCACACCATGTTTCATATCAACATAACGGGCGATAAACTTTCACTTCTTCTTTACCAGCGAAGCGCCGATATGTTTTTGGGTGTGCCGTTTAATATCGCGAGCTACGCTCTTCTTACTATGATGATCGCCCACGTGACCGGTTACAAGCCCGGTGAATTCGTCCACACGTTTGGAGACGCCCATATTTACGAAAACCATTTCGATCAAGTGAAAGAACAGGTTTCGCGCACGCCACGACCTTTTCCGAAGATGAAACTTAATCCACGGGTAAAAGATATCGACTCGTTTACCTATGACGATTTCACCCTTTCCGGATACGATCCGTATCCGCCGATTAAGGGGGAAATAACGGTGGTAGGAGGATTTGTTGAGGATAAAGAAATAAGAAAAAAAGCGATTTATAATTCGAAAAAATGATAAGCATTATTGCCGCACTCGATAAAAACCGGGGTATCGGCAAGAATAACGCCATACCCTGGCACATTCCCGAAGATATCAAACATTTTAAAGAAACGACCATGGGGCATCCGGTCATCATGGGAAGAAAGACGTACGAATCCATTGGTCATCCGCTTTCCGGCAGAGTGAACATTGTCGTCACGCGTGATAAAAACTATGCATGCGCAGCAAAAATCGTTTACTCATTAGATGAAGCAATTTCGTACGCGAAGTCAAAAGATCAAAAAGAAATCTTCATCATCGGCGGGGGAGAGCTGTACCGTCAGGCAATAAACCGCGCAGACCGGCTTTATTTAACGATTATCGACCATGCGTTTGACGTCGACGCCTATTTTCCGGAGTATGAATCGCAGTTTAAGGAAGTTGAGTCGAAAGCTTCACGCGACGGAAATTATTCCTATGCTTTTAAGCTGTTTGAACGAAAACGGTAACACCTAAAACTTCAAACACGATAGAGACTTGCGGTCGCAGACGCGCCGGCGCCGAAACTGAACATGAGAATATTCTGATCCTTTTCTAAAACCGGAAGAAGCCTTGACAACGCGATTCCGCTTGTTGCTCCGCTCGCGTTTCCGTCGGGCACAAGCCATTTGAAATTTTTCCAGCTAAAGTTTCTTTGTTCGTCACGGCCAATCTCCTCCAGCAATCCGATTTTCTGCAGGAGATTTCCCAGGCTTATATTGACGCCGCGGCTCGCATGGTGTCCGGTGATTTGGTGAATTTCAATGTCAGGAAACAGTTCGCCTACTTTGACCTGGAAAGACCTCGCAAGAGTTCCCAGCATGCGCAGAAAATGTTTAGCCGTGTCTGATCCCGACATCTGAATCCACTGTCCCTCGGGAGGGCGGGGAAGCCGGATGAATTCCCCTCTATCATCATGATGTATAAACTCATCGCTACTAAAATCGACAAAATCCCGGTAGGCGGTGATTGCCGATAAGGCTCCCCTCGTATCTTCTTCTTCGTACGACTCGCTGTATAAGTGCTCAATTGAAACGCCGGGAACAAACCCGACCGCCGCATAGCCGTCAGAAAATACCGTACGGCTCAGAAGGTCTTCGTGCAACGGCGGAACCGTACCCATATACCGGGTAATGCGCTCCACATCCATAACAACGACCTTTTTTCCTTCCAATTCAGGGTCTGCAACAGCCGTATTGAATGCTTTGCCAAATGAGTTGCACGCGAGACTGATTACTTGCGCGCGTTGTTCTGCTGATTGCGACAAACCGATTTGTCTGCTGAACGCCCGGATATATTCCTCCGGTTTCCGGTCGAGCATACCGTTTCCGAAGATAACGCAATCAATTTCTTCCGGCTTCCACCTGTTATTTACACAGATTTCGTCAACGCAGAGCTTTGCAACCTCGAGCTCTTCCTGATGTTGCATTTGTTCATTTGATGCGGGATCTTCGTGTAGTTGGCGGCTTTGAAAAAGTGTGCGAAAGCCTGTCCCATCGTCCTCTGATTTTATAATAGGTTGCCCCCACCTTCCGGCAACAGCAGTTATACCGTCAAGCAGCTTATTCTGGTATACCTCCTGTGTATAGAAGGTTCCTGTTTTCAGCCTGCCTTCTCTGATATTTTCCTGCGGCGGAATAAATTGCTCTGAAGCCATAGTTTATGTAGTTACTAGTACAGCGTATACAAATAATTATAATAGGAAAATCCATTCTGCGCCAGGGCTTTTCAAACGAGGCGATATGCGATGCAAAATATCGCATGCTTTGGATGAGTTCATTTGCACCAAATGGACATCCTGCGATATACTATGATCATGAATGTAGTCGAACAGGACAATCAAATCGGCAAGGATTACGAACGAGAGGTTGCTGAATGGACCAGCCAGATTTTGCGGGTACGTAATTTGATACTACGCGAATACCATTTTCCTCAAGGTAACCCCCGCGTTTTTCCATTCACAATTCAAAAGGATGAAATAGACATTCTGCGTTCGGATGAACCGTATCCACGATATATTGCAGTCACGTCTACCGGCGAATGGTGTAGTGAAAGTGGATGGTATTCAGATAAGCATCCTGTTCCTGATATCTTATTACGGGATTACGTTTCTCTCAGCGTTGAGGATATGAGAAATGTCATTCAGAAGCGTGGGGAACTATTAGACAGGTTAGAGGAAAGATTTAGCCGAAAGCTTTTGTCGTTTGATCAGCAGGAGGAACTTTTCCGGCAAATATATGACCACGCCGAACAATTGCTCCAAACATATATAGATCAAAACAGATTGCCGGTATTGGCATCGCTCCATTCCACTCTTGAGGATACATTAACCTCAATGCTGACTCCTCCTACCGAATAATCAGGTTTCCAACTATCACTGCATAGTACTCTCTCTTTTCTGCTATAATCTCCTTCATGAACTGGGAACACGCCGCCGACGTGAAAAATGATCTGAAAGATATCCTCTCAAGGATAGCGATGCCTCATGTGGATTTAACGCGGGTCGTCGCGTTTCGCTCCTATGGCTCTTCATCACGGGCGCGGGCTCGGATTTGGAGCTTTCCGAAAATCTGGCAGCAGGCGCTCAATTTGCCGGCGCACTACGTGCTTGAGGTATTGTCTGAAAAGTATGACCGCCTTTCCCATGATGACAGAAAAAGGGTTTTAATCCATGAACTGCTCCATATACCCAAAAATTTCTCCGGTTCGCTTCGTCCCCATAAAGCACACCAGTGGCGCCTCGACCACCACCTGGTCGAGAAGTATTTTAAGGAATATAAAACAGGAATCAAAGGAACAAAAAAGCAATGAGCAAAATCTTTAGAGATGTGATATGAGAAATTTGAAAGGGGAACATGAAGTTT
>Ga0209542_10012634_pt1 | contig 14721 bp, 11 predicted proteins | sample RifCSPhighO2_01_FD_184028 | JGI IMG/M metagenome (GOLD analysis project Ga0209542, IMG submission 184028) | Soil microbial communities from Rifle, Colorado - Rifle CSP2_plank highO2_0.1 (SPAdes) (version 2) | ecosystem: Environmental > Terrestrial > Deep subsurface > Rock core/Sediment ...
AAGCAAACCAAAATCCAAAATTACCGTCTGGACACTATGCGTATAGCGTTGACGGTCAAAGGCAACCAGCCGAACTGATATGATTTGCTTACGGCAATTTACTTCTTTATAGCTTTAGCTATAAAAATATTTTCTAAAAAAAGGTGATTCTTATGACAAGACAAAAAGATACGAGAAATAATTGGGTAACAATGATGTTTGTTTGCAAAAGTAGATATAACTGCCTGCGGAAGCAGTCAGTTATGAACGACTGCGAAGCAGCGTTCCGAGAATTTGAACGCTGTGGGTTTAAATTTGGTCCGGTGGGCTTTGGAGGTAATCACACACATTTTCGAGTTGATGTGCCAAAACAATATTCCATTGAAGTCGCTGAGATTATGCTGAAGTCTCGCTCTTCCAAGAGAATCTTTGAGAAGCACCCAAACTTCCGCAAGCGCTATCCTCGCGGAAGTTTCTGGTCTGGATATGAGCATCACGAATCAACGGGAAGAAAAGATATTGTTGCTGCCGATAAATACATCCTCAGCCAAGAGGAACACCATGCAGTGCAGGTAGTTCGCGATGTCCAAAAGAAAATTTTTTCTTTTGCCGCCGACGAAGATACTGCTACTCCCGCAGGAGTCGCTGAGTAAGGAGGCGGAAGGGGTTCATAAGGGGTCGCAACCCCTTATTTCATTAATCTGTCCAGACATTCTACAGAATAAAGACAAACCGCTTTTCCAGATCCACCGTGTTTTCCTGGTTTTCCATTCTTCTGGATTTTTTCATAACTCCAATCCCAATCATCGCCAATAACTCTTTCCTTGGAGACGTACGCTTCTAGCACGGGGTTCTTTGGAACGCCGCCTCTTCCTACATTAATCTGATATAATTTTCCGTTCATAAATGCCCTAAAATAGATTTCTATTTATTATTTGTGATGCTGTAAAAAAATCTCAAACATTTTCTTACGCAAAGAAATAACTTTCCTAATCAAAACTAATGAAGGTTAAACCTTCAAAGTTTCTTTACAGAAACCTTTAATAATCTCTCCCCATATCTAAGCACTGATGAAAGATATCATTCTCAAATATGCATTAAAGAACGCGTTAGACTTCAATGGCAAAGTCAATAAGAATGTTATTCTAGGCCTTGTTCTAAGAGACAATCCGGCTCTCAAAAAAGATGTTCCAAAGCTTCTTAAAGAAATTGAAAAAGTAGTCTCAGAAGTTGAAATGCTGCCTTTGCCAAAGATAAAACAGCAGCTGCAAAAACTTGCACCTGAACTTCTTAAAGAAAAAAAGGAAGAGAAAGAAGAAGGGCCATTAAAAGCACTACCTAACGCAACCAAAGGAAAAGTAGTAGTGCGTATTGCACCTTCTCCTTCCGGGCCCTTGCATATCGGCCATGCTTATGGCGCTTCGCTCAACTATGAATATGCAAAGATGTATGATGGAAAATTCCTCCTAAGAATTGAAGATACTAATCCAGAAAATATCTACGAACCTGCCTATGGGATGATTCCACAGGATACCCGATGGTTATCTGACAATCATGTTTCAAATCCTATTGTCCAATCATCCCGCTTAGGCATATATTACGATTATGCCGAACAATTAGTACAGAAAGGAAAAGTCTATGTCTGCAAGTGCAACCAGGATGAATGGAGAGAAAAGAAGAATCAAGGCATCGCTTGTCCTTGCCGGAATCTACCTGTAAAAGAAAACAACTTACGCTATGCGAAAATGTTTTCCGAATATGCAGAAGGAGAAGCAGTTATCCGACTCAAAACTGATATCCAACATAAAAATCCGGCCATGCGTGATTTTCCTATAATGAGGATCAATGAACATATTCATCCCAAAACCGGTAAAGAACAAAAGGTTTGGCCGCTGATGGTTTTTTCTGTTGCTGTTGACGATCACGAAACTGGGGTCACTCACGTCTTGAACGGAAAAGATCATGCTGACAATGCTAAGAAAGAAACTATGATCATGGATTGTTTCGGCTGGAAGCATCCCGAGTATAAACATTGGGGAAGAATCAATTTTGAGGGATTTACTCTCAGTACCACCCAGACCAGACATGCCATAGAACAGAAACAGTACACTGGGTGGGATGATCTTCGGCTTCCCTTTCTTCCAGCTCTGCGAAGGCGTGGATACCAGCCGCAAGCGTTCCGCAAATTTGCCATGGAAATTGGTTTAAGCCTTGCCGATAAAACTGTCAGCCAGGAAGAATTCTGGAAGATGATCAATTCCTTCAACCGCGAAGTTGTTGAGCCTAAAGCCAATAGATACTTCTTTGTTCACAATCCAGTTGAGATTTCCATAAAAGGAGCTCCCAAAAAAGAAGCTACATTAGATATGCATCCCGATTACCCTAAACGAGGGAAAAGGACTCTTCTGGCGGAAGGTAAAGTCTTCATCTCGCAGGCAGACCTTAAAAAATTAGGAAAAGGAAAAACTCATCGTCTGATGGATTATTGTAATTTTACTCTTAATGGAAATTCCTGGAAATTTGTCTCCGAAGATTATGATGATTACAAAAATAATCCCAACAAAGGATTTATCATCCATTGGCTGCCTGTCTCGAAAGATTTACCAAAAGTAGAAGTCATGCTGGATACCGGAGAAACAGCTCTTGGTGTAGGCGAGAAAGGTTTAGAAAAAGTGAAAGAGGGAGAGATTATCCAGTTGGAAAGAATGTATTTTGCTAAATTGGATAAAAAGGATGATAGTAAGTTAGTATTTTGCTACTTACACCCTTAGTAATAATATCATAAAAAATCAACAAAAGAGGAAATAAAAAATGGCACGAATAAGTCGAGATACACCCCTGGCAGAGATAACCTTACGTCGCTACGAAAAACCAACCGTAAGCGACCGTGAACTAGTACGAAAGTTTTGCCTTTCTGTGGGATTATTGCAGCCGGGAGATTCGCGGGATGTAGTAGTTGATGTTTTTCATGTTTTATTGAAAGCTCGGCAGAATCGGGAAGAGCTTCATTCTGAAGAGATAAAAAATAATGTCATGACTTTGCGCAAGGGCGCAGGATTACCTATGTTAGGCATCGCTTCTTCCAACATTCGCAGACAATTAAAGAGACTCAAAGATCTACATATGATCGAAACCAATGCTAACTTGTATCGGATCACCGAATTTAATCATCTTTCTGAAATCTTTGAAGAGAAAGTAGAAAATTTCATCCTCGCTTCCGTAGTAAGCAGAGTGAAGGATTATCTGCAGAAGATTGATGAAGAGTTCAAGCCGGGAGTGAAGGAAGTGCGGAAAGAGTAATCTGTTAGAAATTTGGTACTTTACATCACAATATTTAAAAATAGTCTCATTTGCACCTTTATTCTATGCCCAGAAAAAGCATCACAATTGTCGGCGCGCAATGGGGGGATGAGGGAAAAGGAAAAGTCGTAGATTTATTGTCTGATTTAGCTCGGACAAGAGTTCATTGTGGGAAAAATTATAATTCTGAAACTTGCGGCAAACCTATCCTTGTAAGAAGATACCAGGGAAGCGATAATGCCGGTCATACATTAGTCGTTAACGGTGTGAAATATGCTCTGCATCTCCTACCCAGCGGAATTTTGATACCGGAAGCATACAATTTGATCGGGCAGCAGGTTTTTGTAAATCCAAGGGCAGCGATGAAAGAGTTTAAAGACCTGATGCAGATGGGAGTTCCAGTTTCTTCAGACAGGGTAGGCATAGCTGCCAATGCTCACGTCACATTAGATTACCATATTGAATCTGACGGAACAAATTTCAAAAAGAAAAGACGCACTTCTACCGGGAAAGGTGTAGGTCCGACAGCTACAGATAAACAGGCAAGAGTAGGAATGCGTTTCGTCGAATTTTTGGATCTTGCTATCGCTAAGGAAGCGTTGCAAAAAAGATTTCCTAAAGGAATACCAAAAAAGCATGGTGATATTGATAGGCTTCTGGCCTCTTACGCTGAAGAAAGAGAATTCCTATCACCATTTCTGGTACAGGAGCATGAAATTAACAAATCGCATGGAAGTAGTTTTGAAATTTGGGAAGGCGCTCAAGGCATTATGTTGGATGTTGATGTAGGCGAGTACCCTTGGATCACTTCATCAAATCCAGCATTTATTCCTGGCAGAACTGACCTAAAATTAGGAATTTTTAAGTTATACACCAGCAGCGCAGGTACGGGGGGTAGGCCTTTTGTAGGTCAGATGGATCAAGAATTAGAAACTAAAGTAAGAACACCATGGCATGAATTTGGAACTACTACTGGATTACCAAGAGATGTTGGGTATTTTGACGTGGTAGCAGCAAAATATGCAATTGAAGCCGCAGGTATAGATTACATGGCCGGAACTTGTGGTGATAAAATGGAGTTGCTGGCGCAAATGGGTGAGAAGGCAAAGCTTGTAGTCGGTTATAAGAAGGGATCAAGGATATTTGATGAGTGGGATGTATTATTTCATAAAAGAGGATTTCTCAGCGATGCAGAACCAGTATTTGAAGAATTTGAGCCATGGGAAGAATTTAGTGAAGATGGGAAATTGACCCTTAATGCTCAGAGATATGTTAACAGGATCCAGGAGCTGACCGAAAGGAAATTTGTTATCTATGGAACCGGCCAAGCCAGGGATGAGATAATTGTAAAAGATGATCCCTGGAACCTAATGTAGAATTAGAAAAAAGAGAATTAGTAAAAATAAAACCTAAATAATATCTTCTTCAGCTACCACGATGTAATCACCGCTGGCGATGACTGCTGAAAATGGGATAAGAATATTTCCTTCTCGAGTTTTTTCCAATTCCATTTTATCTGTGTAAGAAGTTGGATTCTTAAGAAGCAAGTGAATCAGTTCCCCCGAACCCACTTCAAAGATCAGATCGCCTACCTCGCCGAACTTTTTTCCGGACTTGGAAACGATAGTTTTGCCTAGCAATTCTTTAGAATAATTCTTCCCTTTTTCTTCCATGATCATTCACCCTCATTCAATAGTATTCTGCGGATTTCACACGCTTTGTGCACTTTAATGCCACAAACCTATATAAAGTTTACGGTGGTCGATTAGGTACGACATACATAGTTTAAATGAAAAGAGCAGAAATCCCCGCTATTCATAGCGTGGGATGAATGCTGCGATAGATTTCGCTACTTTTCATTTTAGAAAATCCGTCTCGGAAAAGCGGCTTTTCAGGATTTTCTTTAAGTACCATGCGCAGTTACATATAACCTTATTACTTTCTCATCCCAACCTTCTCGTTGCAAGTCAGCGACGATTTGTTCGGTCGTGGCCCCGCTTTTCCGCTCCATGCGGATAAAGTCTCGTAATTCTGCAACTACTTTTTGATTGAGTTGGTATGTTTTCTCCAACAATTGGGTTGCTCTCACTTTTATTAATAAAGGCTTTATTTCTGCCTCGCTTAGAGCAGTAGCTCCCTTGACGATGGTTAGGACTTTATTGGTTGGTGTTCCAGAAGCAAACAAATGGATGATCCATTGTTCAATCTCTTCTTGAGATAATGATGATGATCTCTGTTGAAGATTTTGAGTTGCTGTGGATTGCTTCTGCCGTAGTTGTATCGGTTGAAGTGAAGTCAGCTTTGATATTTTATTCTTTTGTCCGGGCACAGGAGTATCTTTGATCAAGGCTTCGACTCGTTTCAATTCTTGCTGTAGATCTATGTAATTCTTTCTTCCCCAATCCCTTATATGAAAATCTGGTTTCTGTTCCAGCGAAGGCACTATTATCGCTGGCTCTTCAACTTTCACTTCTGGTGTAGGCTTAAATCTCCCGAGGAATTCAGGCACCGGCATATCTTTGATGTGTAAACCAGCTATAATAATCAGAATTAACACTATTGTAAGAAGTATGTAGAACGGAAATTGTTGAACTATATCGGTATAGTTTTCAATGAAGAAGAATGCTTTTCCGGCTAATGCTTTACCTTTTGCAAAGGTAGTTTCTTTCCCTTCGTCGCTTTTCTTAACAAGACATTTTGTAGTCTCAATCGTACATTGTGGATCGCAAGTTAATTCGCCTTCAGCATATCCTTCTGTTACACAAATGCGTTCATTGAAATCTGTGCCATCACATTCTTCTATTGCCTGATTGACTATGCCGTCTCCGCAATAGTTTTCCTTCTCTGATACTTTTTCACAATCGATCTCTTTGACCGAGTTATATCCATCGCCGCATTTACATTCAGAATTACATCCCTCTCCCAAATCACATTGCTCTCCATTTTCTAGTACGCCGTTTCCACAGGCATATTCAGCAGTCTTGTTTAGCTTTGTGCCGCTGCTGCTTCCTCCTTCTCCACCGCCCCCTCCCGCGCTTGCATCTGGAACGTTATCTACGGTGACCGTAAACGCTTGAGTGTTGTTCATATTTCCGACTGTATCATTGGCAAATATGGTGACAGTAAGCGCTCCTTCTTCAATAGTCACTGTTTCTATCGTAACGCCCCATATTCCGGAGGTATTTGCTGCGGTGCGGTTAAAAGGAATAGTTCCATTCAAAAATTGGAAGATCACAGTTGAAATATCGAGCAAGTTATCTTTAAACGTAGCATTAAAGACCTGGCTTCCGGCAACCGATGTTCCTTCTGTATGGCTGATAGAAGATATATTTGGAGCAGTATAGTCTGCGGTGAAATTGACGAAGTAAGAACTATTGACATTATTGACGCTGTCGTTCGCAAAAATTCGCACCCCTTGCTTTCCTTCAATCAAGGTAGAGACGTTATAGCTTACCGACCATTGTCCAGAGCGGTTTGTTGCAGTAATGTTGACATCTTTTCCGGTGCCGTTATCAAACCAGAAGTAGACAGTATCAACTTGGATCAACGCATCAAAGATGCTGGCATTAAATGTTCTATTGCTGGAACGGATGCTGAAGTTGCTGTTGTCGACTGGATTGTTCAAGAAGTTTAGAGTGACGTTGGGAGATGTAAAGTCAACTGTGAAATTTATGACAAATGAATCGTTAACGTTTCTTACGGAATCATTAGCGATAATCCGTACTCCTTGATTTTCTTCTGCTAGAGTTGATACATTATAACTAGCCACCCATTCTCCTGATTGATTTACCGCAGTGACGTTGAAATCTTTTCCCGTGCCATTATCAAACCAGAAATATGATGCATTCACGCCGGAGGGAAAAGTGTTAGGATCGGATAAGCTTACATTAAAAGTGCGATTGCTGGAGCGGATGCTAAAGTTGCTGTTGTCCACAAAATTGTAATTAATAGTTACGTTGGGAGGAGTTCGATCGATAAATATATCTAAAGTAGTGATTCCAGCATCATTGCCTACCGTATCATTAGCACGAGGAATAAGGGTCTGTCTGCCTTCTGCAATTCTGGATAAATTCACGCTGGCATTCCAATCACCGCTGATATTAGATGCTGTAACATTAAAAGGATTAGTTCCGTTAATGAATTCGAAGTAGACAAAATTGACCTGCAATAAGGCATCACTTACGCTGGCATTGAAATTCACGACATCATATCCAAAATAAGTGTTAACGGGGGGATATCTCATAGTTATAGTTGGGCCGGTGTAGTCAACAGTGAAGTTGACGAATTGGGTGTAATTCAAGTTGTTGGCAGTATCGTTTGCAGCCACCGCAAATCCTTGTAGTCCCTCGAAAAGATAGGAAGTATCTACTGTGACATTCCAGGTGCCGCTGGAGTTGCTGGCAGTCAGATTAAATGGGTTGCTTGTCCCATTGTTGAAGACAAAAAGAACCACACTGATACTTGATTCTGAATCAGTTATAGATGCATTAAAGAACATCGTTCTGGCGCTGAAATTGGAACCATTGGTTGGAAAAGTAATATTCACAGTGGGAACTGTTTTATCTAAGATGGTGATATTGCTTGATAGAACCATCGCCCCGTCTTCTATTCCATCATTCGGAGTTGTTTGCACGCTCCAATTTTCTCCGAAGGCAGTTTCATTGGAAACGATGACGTTGGTTTGATTTTGGTATAACGCAAAGATTTGTTCAGCAGAAAGTGATCTATTGAAGACCACGACTTCATCGATAGTTCCATTGAAAAATCGTTGGGTACAGCGTGATCCAATGCAAAATTGACCAGCAGCGACCGTAGCTCCTGCGACGCCGGCCCCAGGCGATGTTTTCACTGCAGTGCCGTTGACATAAAAGACTGCATCGTTGCTGGAATTTAATACGACTGCAACATGATACCAGCTTCCATTTCTAGGGATATAGTCGCTATCGTAATCCTTGACACCATCAGTGGTAAACATTATTTCGTTAGGATTGGCACCAGCGTTAGATTCAATCCTGAAATTCCAGTTTGCTCCATGGGCCATAATTGTTTGCAGATTGCTGCTTACTACACTATTTGGTTTGATCCAGGCCGAGAGAGTGAAATTATTGCTCAGGGCCGTCTTGGTTTGAGAGACAGTAAATATCTCATCATTGACTCCGTCAAATTGGTATGCTCCTTTTCCATCAAAACCTCCGGTCGCGTTCCATACCAATCCACCTTGGTCCGAACCATTGTTTCCATATCCTGAATAATCCCAGGCATTATTAGTTACAGTATTATTAATCCTTTCAAACGGCATATTCAATACTGCGATCGGAGTATTGTTCCTCAGCCAATTGTAGATCACTTTCACACTGTCACTATCGATGTCAGACGTATTTGCATACACCGTAAGATTGACATCAGTATCATTTCTACTGATATTTGTAGAATTTAATATCAATGGAGAAATCACCGGCTTGGCATTGAGAATAGTGACGTTATTTGAAGTAACTGCTATTCCGTCACCAGTTCCATTATTAGGTGTTGCTTCGACCGTCCAGTTTTCTCCTCGCTGCGTCTCTTGTGCAACAATAATATAGGTTTGGTTCCGCCAGAGGGCGAAGATTTGTTCTGCTGATAATGACCTGTTCCATACCATCACTTCGTCGATGGTTCCGTTGAAACCAGTATTGTTGGTCGGGAAGAAATTTCCTATCTCAAACCTCCCTGTATCCCTAATTCTTCCATGTCCTGGCGCAACAGTCGACGCATCCAGTACACCATTAATGAAGAGACTGAGGTTATTTTCATCCAAATTATAGGTAACTGCAACATGCAGCCAGGCATTATCCGCAATACTGCTTGTAGAAGTGATTGGAAGCTGAGTATTAGATATGTTTGCAAGTATCCCTCTCAATTCACCCGTACTGAGTCTACGAATATCGTAATCTACTCCCCCACTGCCGTGCCAAATTATTTCTTGTTGCGTAGCATCTGTCCGTGGATTTATCCATGCTGCGAGGGTTAGGCTTCCATTGATGTTCAAAGAAGCGGTGTCTACAAAGCCTATGTAATCATTGACCCCATCAAACATATACGCTCCTTTGCCATCGTATCCTCCGGTGGAATTCCACACCACTCCGTTTTCAGATCCGTTATTTCCTAATCCGGAGTAATCCCAGCCATTGCCGATGGTTCCCGTCGTCCCATTAATTCCTTCAAATGGCATATTCAATACTGCTATTGGTGTCGCATTTCGCAGCCAATTGTAGATCACTTTCAACGAAGTACCATTCGTTTGTGTGGTGTTATAGGCAGTAAGGTTAACGTCCGTATGATTAAGAGTAAGGTTAGTCGAATTGAGTACCAAGGTTGTACGCGGTATGGCCCCGATAGAAATTTCTTGTATTTCGATGCTTGAACTTTCTTTCTTGGTAGTCTCGAGTTGGGCATACGTCTCATTCTTTACCTCAATTGCTTGTTCAGAAAAATTCTCATTTGATTCAACAATTGTTTCCTCCGTCGGTAATGTATTTATCACTGCGCCGGTAATAGAAATAGTTTGATGCAATATGGCAAAAGTACCCGTAATTACCAAAAGCAGAGCAAAGAAGATAGCTAGTTCTACATTCACTTTGGTAGTCCTCTTTCTCACTTTTTTCTTTAGCTGCATTTTTGTTTGTATCGCACGTAGACAGTGCGGACAGTGCTGTATTTTTTGTTCAAGAGCGCGGAGATTTTGACAAAAGAAAATTTCATTTCATCTTTCAGATAGGCTACTAGTGATTCAAGAACAGCAAAATTTCTGTCTGCAAATATTTCGTAAGGGATGAGGATAGAAATATCAGAGAGGTCTAAATGGGTACATAATTTCACTTTTGCTTTTTGATAGGTTGTGTAAATCGTGCTTTTTTTCCGGTTAAGAGTTTTAGAAATTTCAGTTATACTCATTCCCTTAGTTTCCTTAAGATACACAACAATCGCTTCTAAGCCAGAAACGCCGGAACGGAAAATAGAAACTGGCAAACCTTCGCGTTTGCCCAGTAATTTCTCTAGAACCTCTTGTTTTTCTTTTTGAGAAAGCGATGCAACTAGTTCAGAAAGTAATAGTACTATCTGTTCTTTTTTTTGATCGTCCACGCTCTTTTCAATATAAAGGCAAAATTCTTTTTAAGCTTTACTATTATGTAATAAAACTAAATGTCTATGTAAATAAAAATTACTATTATGTAGTTAGGGGCTCAAACCAGTAAATATTTATAGTTTGGACCTACTCTTACTCACATGTGGGTGCATAACCTCAATCCAGTCCTTTTGGACCTTGGTCCTGTAGAAATTCGTTGGTACGGGTTAGTATACATCCTTGGCTTTTTCCTAGCCATAGCTTGGCTTAGATATGTGAGTAAAAAAGGGTTCATCTCGCTATCCAAAGATGAAATCTGGGATTTTGTATTTTATCTCATGGTTGGAGTCTTAGTAGGATCAAGATTATTCATGATTTTCTGGAATCCAGAGATTTACTTGCTTAAGCCTTGGAATTTATTGAAGATCTGGGAAGGAGGCATGAGTTTCCATGGCGGTTTTGTAGGGATTGTCACCGCTGCCTGGCTGTATTGCAAGAAAAAGAAGCTCCATTTCTGGAAAATGGCTGATGTCATGAGCGTGCCTACAATTTTTGCTCTGGCTTTAGGCAGACTGGCTAATTTTATCAACGGAGAATTAGTTGGAAGAGTATGGGATGGGAAATGGTGCGTGATATTTCCTGATTATGGAACGGAATGCCGGCATCCCAATATGGTATACTCATTTTTCCAAAGATTGATAGTGTCCGGCTGGCTTTTCCTCCTCACCTTTTGGAAAGAATTCAAACCGGGGTTTATCTTCTGGAACTTCGTCTTCTGGGAAGGATTAGGTAGAATAATTGTTGATTTCTATCGTGAAGATACTCTTTACTTGAGTTTTAGTCTGGGACAATGGTTTAGCGCGGTGATGGTTATTGTTGCTTTAGTTGCTTTTGTCAAATATTATAAAGAAGATTGGAAGAAAGTATTTAGAAAATGAAACTGCCGCTCTTAACTTTTTCATGACATATGTATGATTAATAATACGGACGATATATGGATCATAAATCTTTATTGAGAAGTGGTCTGGGTTGACATTCAAGAAGCAAAGAAACTATCTTTAGCTCCCAATGTTAAAACAATTGTAAAAAGATTAAAAGAAATGGGTGCCCCTTAGAACTAACCTAATTTCTTCCGCATCTTTGCCAATAAAATGTAATCTTCTTTGGTTCCGCTGCCGCCTTTGCATTTTGCTTCCAAGTCAGCAAGCTCTTTCTTATGATCTTTTTGTCTCTTTTCTAAATCTCTTTTACTCATGGCCATATAAGTCATCCCCCTTTAATTATCTCATGATTATCATGAATTTCAACTATAATACAATTTATTCTCCGCTTTCTGTTCCCTATCTTTTACTGATTCAGGTTTATTAATTCGTGGTCGATGGGAAGTCACATCTCTTCTCATGGTAATGTCTAAATTTTTTAAGAACAGATTCATCCCTTCTTCCATCTTTAAAGGCCCTTCCAAGTGTCCTTCCCGCGCCGGCGTTCCAGAGAACACGATCAACTTATGGGAGATGTAATCGAGGAACATCAAGTCGTGATCCACGACCAGAATTGTAACATCTCTTTCCCAGGCAATGTTTTTGATTATTTTAGAGATCAATAATCTCTGTTCGATATCTAAATATGCTGAAGGCTCATCCAGCAAGAATAAATTTGCATCTTGCGATAAGCAATGAGCGATGGCTACCCGTTGCAATTGTCCTCCGGAAAGTTCAGATAATTTTTGGGTAAATAATTTTTCCAGATCTAAGGGCTGGATAAGCTGATGCTGATATTTAGCCACCGCTTGATGTAATAATTCGCCAACGGTCATCTCGGAATCTGTTTCCAAATACTGCGGTTTGTAAGAGACAGTTATGTTAGCGCCTAGTTCTCCGGAATCAGGCTTGATCAATCCAGCCAGCATCTTAATGAAGGAAGTTTTTCCAATCCCATTTTCGCCAAGGATTCCTACGATCTCACCTTTGTAGAGTGTTCCTTCTTTAGCAGTAAGAGTAAAATTACCTTGCTTTTTGGTAAGCTTGCTCCAAGAAATAAGCGGAGTTTTTGAACCGGTCTTGACATCCTGCGCCTTTTCATATTTGATGGCGTGATCTCGGAAACGGACATTTTCTTCTTTTAAATAACCATCTAAAAAGGCATTCACGCCCTCGCGCGCATTTTTCACACCTGAGACAATCCCAAATCCGTTCTCAACTCCATACATCACGTTCACTAGGTCGGCCATGTAATCAAAAATAATTAAGTCGTGCTCGATCACCATAACTGCAGTCTCTGGTTCGGCAAGTTTTTCGATGAATCGTGAAACTTTGATCCTTTGTTTAATATCAAGATAAGAGCTTGGCTCATCAAACAAGTAAAGATTTGCTTTCTTCAGCACTGCTGCCGCGATGGCTACCCTCTGTAATTCTCCTCCGGAGATAGTGCTTATCTCGTTATCAAGAATCTTTACTAAATCTAAATCCAATGCTGCTCTGCTGAGCATAGAATGAGTATCAATCTTAGAGAGCAATTGCCGCACTGTACCTGAAAATTGCTTAGGAATCAAATCAACTTGTTGCGGCTTATAGGATAAAGAAATTTCTCCTTTTCCTAATCTTTCCAAAAATTTCTGGGTTTCTGAACCTTTAAAGTAATTGATGACCTGCTTGAAATCAGGGGTGCTTTTCCAGTCTCCTAAATTAGGCTTGATCATTCCTGACATAATTTTTAGCGCTGTAGATTTTCCGATTCCGTTTTTTCCTAAAACACCGGTAACCTTTCCGAACATGGGCGAAGGCAATGAATAGAGTTCAAACATATTTTCTCCATAACGATGGAGTGGAGGCTTATCTAAGGTAGTAGGTAGATTAATGATTTCAATTGCTCCAAAGGGGCATCTGTTTGGACAGATGCCACATCCGGTGCAGAGCATTTCATCTATCCTGGCCTTCTTGTCCGGTTCCCCGGGGTAGATGCAGTCAGCGCCAGCTCTATTGACCGGGCATAATTTAGCGCAAAGGTAATTGCCGCACTCGTTAGGGTGGCATTTGTCCCGGTGGATAATTGCTATTCGCTTTTTGGAGCTCATGGTCTTACTCTTGGAAGTTTGTTTTATATATTCTTTTTGGTTGATTATTTTATGAAGAGAATATTATTCAGAATGTACTAGGACTGAGTACGAGTCGCAAAAGCCATTTCCGCAACGGCAAGTAACGATAGTCCTTGGTTCGCGGTGCCTTTGGAGGAATACTGATAACCTGTGCATTCCTGGGCCAGGGAAAAATCGTTTACGTACGTTTCTTCGATCAAAGAGATGGTGAGGTCTTCCATAATAAATAGCACTCTCCTATCATATCTGGAAAGCTCATGCCATCCAAGAACCACATTCCCTAGAGCGTAAGGCGAATAAACTGCTGCTAATGGCGGAGGGGCAGGGAAACCAGGGTCGGAACAAGGATTGCTTCCGTCTGGATAATTCTTGAAAAGAGTTGGATAAGGAAGTTTAGTACCTATCTTGGTTTGTGGATCAGACTGCCAAATCTTAAACAAGAAAGTGTTGACAGCCTTAGGAAGCATACTTTTTGCCGCAGCAGACGATTCTTCTTCATGCCAGTAACGAGTTAGCTCTGCTAAACGATTGGCATGACTGGTATCCATAACGCCGTAGGAATCCACTTCTCCGGGGGCCAAGTTAACTGTCCAAGTTATTCCTACAAAATCATTGAGGTCTTTTAACGACCCAGTATCTTGGTTAAGCATGCCTTCACTTACTATTGAAGCCCAATAGCGAAATCGTTCGTCCCCCTTAGCTTTGTAAAGGTCATACGCATTCATAATAAAGAGGGCCCGTTTGTCGGCGGCACGATCTAACGTGGCATCAGCATTTTTTACGATTCCTCCAAACATGGGGTAGAAGGCTATCACCTGTGAAGCGTAATCGTAATATTTTTGGGCCTTTTGTGATTCTTCTTCATTAAGGCCATCGATGGAACTCATTATTCTTGCTAACTCTGAAATGCCTCGAAGGCCTTGGACTTCTCCTTCCTGGGAGCGATAGAATCCCGTATGGTGGTTGTAAGCGTTGAGTTCGCACTTCAGGTTATCCCATTGGAGGAGTTTGATCTCTTTCCCATCAACAACTTTCAATGTCGGTAAGGAAGCAACCCATTCAGCCCAGACTGTGTACCCATTTTTTCCCGCGAAGGTATTAAGCCAATCGTTCCATGCCTGTACTCCTGTGCTCACAGCATAATTGTTTGTGTTTTTCCAATTCTCTTTATTTTCCGTATCCCTGTATTCTGTATTAAGTTTTTTGTCGACACAATCGCTTATCGGCACAACTTCATCAGTTA
>Ga0209542_10012635_pt1 | contig 14720 bp, 16 predicted proteins | sample RifCSPhighO2_01_FD_184028 | JGI IMG/M metagenome (GOLD analysis project Ga0209542, IMG submission 184028) | Soil microbial communities from Rifle, Colorado - Rifle CSP2_plank highO2_0.1 (SPAdes) (version 2) | ecosystem: Environmental > Terrestrial > Deep subsurface > Rock core/Sediment ...
GCGCCGGATTTCGCAAAACCGGGAGACTATATTCTCTACCGCTTATTTGAAATACTGCCGGGATTTTTAATGTGGCTGACGCTTATTGGCACTGTTATCGCCTCATGGCTCGCGCCAATCGGGGCAAGTATTTTCATCATTGCATTTGATGTCTATTGGCTTTTGAAAACCGTTTTTTTGTCTTTGCATCTTCGGTCAAGTTTCAGCCAGATGCGAGAAAATTTAAAAACTAACTGGCGCGCTCAACTCGGCGCAATTCAAAATTATCCGGCGGAGCTTAAGCTGACAAATTGGCGCGAGGTAATGCACTTGGTAATTATTCCTTTCTATAAAGAGCCCTACGAAGTAATCCGCGGAAGTTTAGAAGCAATCGCGAAATCAAATTATCCCAACGGAAATATCTGGATTGTTCTTGCGTGCGAGGAACGCGCGGGAAATTCCGCTAAAGCCGACGCCGCAAAAGCCAAAGCCGAATTTGGCGAAAAGTTTGGCGCTTTCCTCATTACGTCGCATCCCGCCGACTTACCCGGAGAAACGTCAGGGAAAGGTTCAAACGAATCCTGGGCCGCGCGCGAAGCGGTGCGCGAGTTAGTTCTGCCAAAAAATATCCCACACGAACACATTCTTGTTTCGTCATTTGATGTCGACACCGCAGTCTATCCGGAATATTTCGGCATCCTGACGTATCACTATCTCACCATAAACAACCCACTCCGAGCGTCATATCAGCCGATTCCGGTTTACAACAACAACATCTGGGATGCGCCGGCATTTTCGCGCGTGGTGGCCACCTCCGGAACTTTTTGGCAAATGATGCAGCAAGCCCGTCCTGAACGCCTGGCGACATTTTCATCACATTCGATTCCCCTTAAACCCTTAGTCGAAATGGATTATTGGCACACCAATATGGTCTCAGAAGACTCGCGCATCTTTTGGCAGGCACTCCTTTATTTTGATGGAGATTACCGGGTCATACCTCTTTATTATCCCGTCTCGATGGATGCAAACTTGGCCGATACCTGGTGGCAAACCGCAAAAAATGTCTACAAACAGCAGCGCCGCTGGATCTGGGGTGTTGAAAACGTTCCGTATCTTCTATTTGGATTTACCAAAAATAAAAACATCCCACTGCGAAAAAAACTTTACTTCGGCTTCAATCAACTGGAGGGATTCTGGTCAGTCGGAACCAACGCCTTGATGATATTTATTTTGGGGTGGTTGCCAGTTCTTATCGGCGGGGGAGTCTTCGGCGTTTCGGTTCTTGCATATAATCTACCGCGGATAACTCGCTGGCTAATGACATTCGCCATGTTTGGCGTCGTCACCTCGACAATTTATTCATTAAAACTCCTGCCGCCCCGCCCGCCACACCGCCAAATACGTTTTTATTTTTGGATGGCCGTCCAGTGGATTCTAATACCGTTCACTCTTATTGGATTCGGCTCAATCCCGGGGATTGACGCCATCACGCGCTTAATGCTCGGGCGTTATATGGGCTTTTGGGTAACGCCTAAAGCTCGGCTGGCTAAAAACGCCCATTAAAACTCAGGCTTGCTCCCAGACCACGCCGATAAATTGCGCCATAGAAGCCGCATCTTTTTAAATTTAAACCCAATACACACATCATACACGATCGTGTATGATGTGTGTATTTGCCTTACGTTAGCTTGAAATGTTTTTGCAGATTTTCAGCGTCGTCAATCGAGGTCGCCTCGATGTATTTGACGTATTCACAAACATCGAAAAATAAAGTGACAAAATCAATCTCGTCACGGCATGGGAAAGGATAGATAAAAACGCTCTTCTGGAATTGCCATGCCCCCATGTCGCGAAGGCGCCTCGAAAGCGCTCGGCGCGCATTCCCCAATCGTTCCGGGATATCAAAAAGGATGATGCGCCACTTCCGGTCCCAGTGTTTTACTGTAGGCAAGCTTATTTTCTCTAGATTTCCTGTGAGCGCTATACGTTTCCCATCGCGCGAAAGCGTTATGCGTGTTTCCTTGCCGTGTTTTCGAGTTTCCACAAAGCCGCGGCGTTCTAAAGCGTTGAGCGAACGAAGAAACTTCTCGCGCTTACGTTTCCCGTTAACATTTTGCCAGAGACGCCTACTGCTCTTGGCGCTCAACAAAAACGCTAATGTGAGATCTCCCGCTTCCTGCAAAGCTTCAAGCACGGCGCGCTGCACACTGCTGACTTTGGGCCGTCTTTCTTCCTGTTTTGCCATATACACATATCATACACGATAGTGGATGATATGTGTATAGAGTTGTGTATGGATTTTTGCGCATCATTCAAAATGCACAGCAGCTTCAAATTCTTCGAGACGCGACTTAAGTAACGGGGTCTCGGAAAGCGATGCGTCTTTGGCGATAAGCTCCGCCGCTTCAGTGCGGGCGGCTTGCACCAGCTTTGCGTCCGTAAAACTTTTGTAGGCGAATGGCGGGATACCGGATTGGCGCGTGCCCAAAAAATCTCCAGGCCCGCGGATTGCCAAATCTTTTTCGGCAAGCTCAAAGCCATTTTTTGCAGACACAATAGCCTTAATGCGCGCTGATTCGGCCGCGAATGGGCTCTCGCTCATCAAGAAGCAATATGATTGATATTCGCCCCGCCCCACGCGCCCGCGGAATTGGTGAATCTGCGCCAGTCCGAACTTCTCCGCGCCTTCTATCAGCATCACGGAGGCATTGGGAATATCCACACCAACTTCAACAACCGAGGTTGAGACCAAAATATCAAACTTACGATCCCTAAAGTCGCACATGACTTTTTCTTTCTCGGCGGGTTTTAATTTGCCGTGGAGCAACCCAACCCGAAGATCGGGGAAAATATCTTTCGAGAGACGCGCGGCCTCGGCTTTAACTGTTTTTACCTCCTCGCCGAGAATTTGTTGGGAGGAATGCGGCAGGTTTTGCGTATGCCCCGCAACTTCAATCCTCGGGCAAATCACAAAAACCTGCCGTCCGGATTTAACTTCTTTACGGATAAATCCGTAGCAGGCCGCGCGCTTTTCCGCGGGGACGACTTTAGTCAAGATCGGCTTTCGCCCAGCCGGGACTTGATCGAGAATTGAAACATCGAGGTCGCCGTAAACCGTGAGCGCTAGAGTCCGCGGAATCGGCGTTGCGGTCATGGAAAGAAAGTGTGGGATGAGTAGTGCGTGCGGCATGGAGCCAGAGACAGGAGACAAGTCATCTTGTCGCTTATCGCTTATCCCTTTTTCTGCGTTTCTTGTCCTTTGTCGCTTGTCCTTTGTCGCTTGTCGCTGTAATTTTGCGCGCTGATTGACTCCAAAGCGATGCTGTTCATCAACAACCACAAGTCCCAAGTTGGCAAATGTCACGTTTTTTTGTATAACCGCATGCGTCCCGATAATGATTTCAGCCTCGCCTGAAGCGGCAAGGGCCGCGATATTCGCTTTATCGGACGCGCCGAAAGATGCGGCAATTTTTTTCTGCGAAGCTGTAAGAAGCCCGATCGCGACATCAAAATCCGCCAGAAGTTTTGTGAAAGTCGCAAAGTGCTGTTGGGCTAAAATTTCGGTTGGCGCAAGATACGCGACTTGAAAACCGGCTTTAACCGCATTCAAGGCCGCCAAGGTCGCCACCACAGTTTTGCCCGATCCGACATCGCCTTCGAGTATCCGATTCATCGGCCGGGCTTTGGCGGTATCGGTTACGATATCCCAAGAGACGCGGCGCTGGGCCTTAGTCAATGGAAACGGCAGGGATGCGACAAACTCTTTTATCAGCGCGACATCTATTTTTATCGCCGACGCGCGCTCTTCATCCATATGATGCCGCTCGCGAAGCACACGAAGCTGGATCAGAAATATTTCTTCAAAGGCGAACCTTCGCCGTGCGGCTTCAGCTTCGGCCATGCTCGCCGGAAAATGAATCTGCCACAATGCTGTACCAATATCGAGTAAACTTTGCCGTTTACGCAACAACGGCGGCAGGGAATCGGAGATTTTGGAGGTAGCAGGAAGAACTTGCTTCGTCAAAAAGCGAATCCAGCGGGATGTGAGCCCGGTAGTTTCAGGATAAACCGGCACTAAACCACTTGTGTGGGTCAAACCATCACGCCGACTCACACGCTCATGTGCCGGATTGGCAAAATAGATCCCGCGTTTACTTTGCGAAGGCTTCCCTGAAATCGAAAGTGTCTCGCCGGGGTGAAATGTTTTTGCCAGATACGATTGATTAAACCAAATCACGCGAACCTGTCCGGTTGCGTCTCCAATAATGGCCTCCGCCATATTCATACGCCGCCCCGCTCCGCCGAAGCCGGAGCGAGGCGAGCGAAAAGCAAAAGTGGGCTTGATACTTTTTAAAACGCCGCGAATGGTTACCACCTCGCCGACAGCCACATCCGCGATTTCTTTGACATTAGAAAAGTCGTCATAGCGAAAGGGAAAATGGAACAGCAAATCACGGATGGTCGAAATCCCCAACCGCTGGAACTTTTTGGCAAGCGCTGGCGTAACACCGGATATGTTTTCAATAGGGGTTTCGGGAAGCATAAAAAAAGAATAGCACCCAAATCCCCAAAATCCCACTAGTTGTGAGATTTTTGGGATTCGCTTATGCAGTATTCTTGAATTAGTCCGAACGCATTTCGCCGCCGCAGGTGGCGAGGAAGTCCCCCCGTTCACCCGCCTAAATTTTCTTTCAGAAAACTTTGGCGGGCAAGAATCCGGAAAGGCGGCGGCTTGCCCCGTAGGGAAACGAAGTTTCTCCTTCGGGGAGGCGGATGGTATCGGGGAGCCGCACCGATGATAATTTTCCTTCGACTTCGCTCAGGATGGTGAGCCTGTCGCCCATTCAACCCTGAGCTTGTCGAAGGTTAGCGGCAATTCAATTCAAAAATTCGCAAAGCGAATATCTAGAGCCTAAATTTTTAAGAAAATTATAATGATTTCGATTTTAGAAAAAAAGAGAGCCCCAAGCGGAAGTGTATTCCACAAGGGGCTCGGATGGGAGCGGTTTTCGTCCACAATTTCATCGCAGAGCTTCTGCGAGCCCGGCATCCTTGAGCAGGAACGCGATTTGTTCGTCGCCGTACTTGCCGTTGTCAAACGCTTCGAGTGCCTGCTTGTAGCGCCACGCCCACGAGTCATACCCATAGGCTCCGTAGTTCTTGCCGACGAGGGCCCTGACCCTGATGAGCTGTACTGGCGTTGCCTGCTCCAGTGCTTTCTTAACCAGTGCCTGGTTTGCCATACGTTGTGCCTCCCTTCTTTGTTTGGAATGTGCGATCGAACTACGATGGTTCGATTACGCTATAACAAACATAGCATATTTACCATTGTACGTCAAGCGCAACAAAAAATCAGCATCTCTGCTGTTTCTATAACTTAAATCCTATGTATTTTATGATTAAAAATTTTGGGATGAATGATTTAATTTGGTTGATGGCAAAGCGGGGTTAACGGCTCTTTTTCAAATCATTTCGCCGTTTTCATGTCATAGTTCGCGTGTATGGAAACATTACACGCGAAATCTCACAAAGCAACGAAGAGAAATGGCTTAAACACTTATGGATAAAGACATTTTTGCAAAAATCATCAACCAAATTAAATCATTCATCCCAAAATTTTCTTTTCCAAAAAATATGGTTCCCCGCCAGCAACGCTTGAAGCGTAGCTTCTGCGGGCTGGGAGCCGACCCCGCTACTAGAACCTTCGGTTCAGTACGGGGCACGTGTTTTTCTCCGGGTTCTTTATCCTGAGCTATGTCGAAGGATTTTGCGATTTTGAGCGGTGCGGCTCAGATCAATAGTACAACAATTTCCTTTCTGATGCCACCGGCAGGAGGCCGCTGGAACTATGGTTCATAAATATCGTGGGTTCCAACTGAATGGAACCTGACTAAATCCCTGTCAACAAAAGTAAAACCGATACGGTATGAATACGAGATAGAAAAAGCCCAATACTCTCTCATGGTTCCATGTAGTTTGTGTGTTTTCAGTTTATGATCAAAAGGATTGTTACGAAACAATTTCTCACAAACGACGGCCTGCTTTTTTGCTTCCTTAGGCAGCTTTTTGAACTGCCTAGAAAATCTCGGGGAATACTCAATCTCCATGAATCTACATCAGATCTTTCAGAGAACGAAGTTTCTTACCTTTACCGGCAGCAAACTCCATTTCGCTTTCCGCAATATTTTTTACTAATGTCGCGTCTTCAAGTGAACGAACCGCGGCGCGAAAAAGCTCGCTAACTGAAGCGTATTTATTTTCTTTCATTATGCTGTCTACGCTCTTTTTTACTGAAGGAGGAACGGATATTGTTATAATATTTCTCATGCTTCCACTGTATTACACTGTAATACAGACGTCAAGAAAAAAATAGACTATTAAGCCTTATGCAGAATACTTAAGATAGTGCGAACCGTTTTCGCCCCGTTAGATAGAGATTTGATCATCTAATCCGCGAGTGTTTGAAGAGCAATGGCGTAGATCTTTTGCAGCGCTTCTTTTTTTGTAAGCCTATAGGTCATTACTCCCGGCAATTTCGGAATTTCAGCAATCCAACGCCCATCATCCTCTCTATCAAACTCAACAGTAAAATAAGGCCTAACTTTTAACTTCTTAGTAGTCATATAGCAAACTATAGCATAAAAGTATTACAAGTTACAAAGGACAAAACTGACATTTCTCAAGTGTCCAGTATTCTTGAAATAGCGCGAATCCCTAGGCCGTAGTAGCGTTCAGCGTCTAACGGGGTAAAAGCGTATGCTCGAAAAATTCGCGGACGCGGTTGTCGAACTCCGACGAGACTTCGCCATGAAGCCCCCGCTCCATAAAGTGAAATTCAGCGCGCGGATTATTTTTAAGCGCGTCTTTCAGGCGCTCGGCGTGTGAGAATGGGATCTGCTCGTCTTCGCGGCTGTGCGTCAAGAGAATGGGAATGTTAATCCTTTGCGCAGATTCAAGCGGAGAGTCGCGAAGCGCATTTCCATCGATAAATAGCTTGGCCCACAAGATCATCAATTCAACCAACGGGTATTTGAGCGGTCCTAAAATGCTGTAGGTGTCGCGCCCGATGGAGCGGAGGTCGGTATGCGAGGCGTAGGCGGCGACCGCTCGGATGCGATTGTCTTCGGAGGCCGTCATGATCGCGATGGCGCCGCCGAGCGAGAACCCGAACACACCGATTTTCGTGAATCCGCGGCTTTCGAGAAAATCAATCGCGCGGCTCGCATCGCCGCGCTCTTTGAAACCGAGCGTCGAGAATTTGGCGCGGCTCTCGCCGAAATAGCGGAGATCCATAAGCAGCACCGCGAATTTTTCATGCAGGGCTTTGGCGAATGAAAGCATGTCTGATTTATCCGCGCCGTTGCCGTGCAAGATTATGATCGCCGGCGCATCTTGGCGGTTGCCAGCGTCGGGAATCAGCCATCCGACGAGCTTAATTCCATCAGGAGCCGCAATTTCAATCTTATCAAAATGAAGGTCATACGTTTCTGGGGTTGATTCGCTCATTATTTTCGGCGGCCGCGTGACAAGCCAAAAGCTCCAAAGGCTCACGAGGCCGAATCCCAACACAAATGTTGCCGAATAGATGATTATTTTAGTCATCCTGGCTTTATATTTGGTAATTAGTCGAAAACGTAACCAAAATAGATGTCGAGGAAGCGTCTGAATATGTTTTCCTTCCGATGATTGAATCGGCACTCCACCTCCTTAAGATACATAGGAAAATGATATTTGGAAACTCCTCGGTAATTGTACAAGATATGCTTCGCAAAACTCCAAAACCCCTCAACGCCGTTGATATGGTTTTTGCCGCGAAGCGTTGCGCCTTGCCCTTCCGTAGCTTTATGCCAAGGAGGGAGGCGGTTGCCTCCGGCTTGTCTTTTTCTCTAGTGTGGCCCCAAGAGGAATCGAACCCCTATTTCAAGCTCCGCAAGCTTGCGTCCTATCCGTTGAACGATGAGGCCGTAATCAAAATTAAAAATTAAAAAATCAAAATGTAAAATTACAACTCAAAACTAAAAACTTTTTAATTTTTGCATTGCAATTTTAACTTTTCCCTTTTAAGCTTTAATTTAAGTCGCTATCCGCCTTCGCTATCTCCTTCGCTAAAGCTTCGGCGGGATGAAGGTTTGGCGACTCTGGCAAGCCAGAGGCCAAGCCCCTCAGAACCCCACTATCCGCGCGATGATGTCGGCAAAAGATTCTTCATGCTCGGTTTCAGGAACGTACTCAATCAGAACTTCACGAAGCCGAACCGGATTCATCTCCCCCAATGGAACGCGCACGAACGGGATCATAGCTTTTTTTGAATGCAGGCTAAGATGCTTTATACCATCTAGCTCGTAAAAAATCCAGAAAGAGTGGAGACTCTCAAAATCATAGACATTCCGACCGATCTGAACTCCATGGGCGCTAATCGAGCATAAAATTTCCTGGGGATGGCGCTTGGCGTATAAATACACAACCAAGGAGGCTACGACGACAAAAAGCACGAAAAAATAATTTTGCATCAGAAGCCCGATGATGGCCAAAACTACTGCCGCGATACCGCCGTATAGAAACCAGCGTCCTTCTTTCGGGATATGGTCATGCTCCAATGTCCACCACTCCAAAATCGGCGGCGGAATAAAATCCGCCAGCTCTTCTTCAATCTCAGCCGCGCGCAACTCCCGCCGCGTCGCCTCGGGGTGCTTTAAGTCAATGACTTTGGGGTCAGGGGATTTAGTAACCATCAACTGATATTCTAGCGCGATTGTTAAGGATTAAAAACTCTAATCTATGGCCCCACCGGGAATCGAACCCGGATACTAAGCTTGAAAAGCTTATGTCCTGACCATTAGACGATGGGGCCGAAACTAGTAGCTAGCAACTAGTGCCTAGCGACTAGTGTTGATTGCGACGAAACTATATCGTAATTATGATATGCTGGCAATCCAGTAAACAACTAATGGCTAGATTCTAGTCGCTAGTGGCTATGTTATGAGAATTCTCGCCATTGAAACCAGCTGTGACGAAACCGGCGTTGCTGTAATTGATGCCTCAGGAAGCATTGTGCGTCCAAATTTTCGCGTGCTCGCGAATGTGGTGGCATCGCAAGTTGAGATACATAAACCTTATGGCGGCGTGGTGCCGAATCTGGCGAAGCGCGAACACCAAAAAAATCTCGTTCCTGTATTGCTCGCGGCTCTCAAAGATGCAAAACTATACCACCGCACTCGCACTATCATACTGCACAGTATGATAGTGTCACAACTTCAGGAGATTTTCTCGCACGAGCCGGAGTTGTTAAAGCAGTTTATCGCCAAACTACCGAAACTTATGCCGCCCGAGATTGACGCTATTGCCGTCACATACGGCCCGGGGCTTGCGCCAGCGCTTTGGACAGGCGTCAATTTTGCGCGGGCGCTCGCGACACTTTGGGATAAACCCCTGATTCCGGTTAATCATCTCGAGGGACATATCTATATCAATGCTATCCGCGGAGAAAAACTTTGCTTCCCGGCACTAGCTTTGATTGTTTCCGGCGGGCATACCGAACTGGTGTTAATGCCGAAAGTTCGCATATATCGTGTAATCGGGGAGACACTGGATGACGCAGCGGGCGAGGCTTTTGATAAAGTGGCAAAACTGATGGGGTTGGGATATCCGGGAGGGCCGGCCTTGTCAGCTTTAGCTGACAAATTAAAAATGAAAAATGAAAAATTAAAAATTGTGTTGCCGAGGCCGATGATTAACTCAAAAGATTTCAACTTTTCGTTTTCCGGATTAAAAACCGCGGTTTTATATCTCCTGCGCGATCAGCCAAAACTTCTGCAGTCGAAAAATAGCAAAGCGGCAGTCACCGGCGAATTTCAAAACGCGGTTGTAGAAACATTGGTGACTAAAACTCTCCGCGCCGCGAAAGAGTTCAAAGTAAAAACCGTAATTTTGGGAGGCGGGGTGGCGGCTAATAAATTGCTCCGCGCGGAACTTGCAAAATGCGTCGCCGAAAAACTGCCAAAGGCGAACCTGCTTCTCCCCGAAATTTCTGAAACGACCGATAACGCTTTAATGATCGCGGCCGCCGCGTTCTTCTCCAAAAGAAAATCGGCGTGGAGGCATCTCCACGCCGATCCCGGCCTGCGGCTAGACAGTTAAGCTGCGCTCTACAGCCTTGTCACCTTGCTAGCCCCAAGAAGGCGAAGCATTGTGTCGCGCTCTTCATCAGTCGCGTCTGCCATTAACCTGCCCATGGCAACAAGAAGCTTTTCGTCTGGCCGTTCAGCCTGCTGATGTGCCAAACGAGCGAATTCCCCAACCCTTTCGGTTATCATCGCTTAATCACCTCCCATTATTGTTGGATGTAGGACGGCGCAGCTATGCTAGCCAGTTATTAACACGCAAAGAACTGTCATAAACGAAAACCGACCGCGTTTGATGCGGTCGGTTGAAGGTTCTTTTTGTGCGAAACGCTCATGCATCTTCAGCCAACCGCGGTCGGAAATAAAAGCTAAAGAAGAAAACTTGGCTGTTATTGGAGCGCTGCATATTAAGAAGAATTATATCGAAACAGTTGTGGTTGTCAAAAGCACGCTTGAAATCGCGACCTAGCCCCGATACCCTACATATATCTATTACGATTGGGGTATGACAAACAAACTGAACGCGACATACGAACCGAATACGGTTGAAGCTAAAATCTACCAAAAATGGGAGGAATCGGGGTACTTTGCGCCCGAGGCGCACCAGCCGCGGGCTGGCAATCCGAACAGTAAAAAAACATTTTGCATTATCATGCCTCCGCCCAATGCCAATGGGGCATTGCACGTCGGGCATGCGCTATTTGTAACACTGGAGGACATTATGATCCGTTTCCAGCGCATGCGCGGGAAAATTACATTGTGGCTTCCCGGAGCGGATCATGCCGGGTTCGAAACCCAAGTCGTTTTTGACAAGAAACTCGAAAAAGAAGGTAAAAAACGCAGTGATTTTTCGCGCGAGGAACTGTATCAGAAAATTTGGGACTTTACGCAGGAAAATAAAAAGGTGATGGAAAATCAGTTGCGAAAACTGGGCGCTTCTTGCGATTGGTCGCGCGAAAAATTCACGCTTGATCCCGACATTGTTGATAAAGTAGAAGACACTTTCATCAAACTCTACGAGGACGGATTGATCTATCGCGGCAACCGGATCGTCAATTGGTGCGTCAAACATCAAACCACGCTCTCGGATCTTGAAATCCGCTACGAAGAGCGCACCGATTCTTTGTATTACATCAAATACGGTCCACTGGAGCTGGCAACAGTTCGGCCCGAAACCAAGTTCGGCGATACGGCTGTTGCAGTCAACCCCAAAGACAAACGCTACAAGCATCTTATTGGCAAAGAAATCGAATTCGAGACGCTTTTGGGTACTGCAAAAATGAAAGTGATTGCCGACACCGCGGTTGACCCTGCCTTTGGGACGGGTGTGATTAAAGTGACACCAGCTCATGATCCGGTGGACTTTGACATCGGCCTACGACACCAGCTCGAAGTTCGCCAGGTGATTGATAAAACCGGCCGCCTGAATGAAAAAACTGGTCCCTACGCCGGGCTCAAAGTTGCGGAAGCTCGCACCAAAGTCGCCGAGGACATGAAAGCCAAGGGACTGCTCATAAAGATTGACCCGGACTACAAGCACAACGTTGCTGTTTGTTATAAGTGCGGGAACATCGTGGAACCGTTGGTGATGCCACAGTGGTACGTCGCTACAACGAAGTTGTCGCGAAATCAAAAATCAAAAATAAAAAATAAAAATGTTGGAAAATCGTTGCGGGATATGGCAGTTGAGGCGGTAAAGTCGAAACAAATTAAAATCATCCCTAAAAAACAAGAAAATGTTTTCTTCCATTGGATGAAGAGTCTCAAAGACTGGAATATTTCCCGCCAAATTACCTGGGGCATTCGGATTCCGGCGTGGTTCCGTAATGAACAAGAAATCGTTGTGAGTAAATCAAAACCAGAAGGGGATGGGTGGATGCAAGACCCCGATGTTCTGGACACTTGGTTTTCATCGGGACAGTGGCCGTTCGCGACTTTGATGACTACGGGTCATCAAAGTCGCTTAAATTCAAAATTCAAAATTCAAAATTCAAAATTGAGGAGCGATTTTAATGAATTCTACCCGACATCCGTCATGGAAACGGGTTATGATATTCTTTTCTTTTGGGTGGCGCGGATGATTATGTTGGGACTGTATCGCACGGGAAAAGTTCCTTTCAAAACCGTTTATCTGCATGGGCTTGTGCGCGACAAAGACCGGCAGAAAATGTCGAAATCCAAAGGCAATGTGATTGATCCTCTAGGTGTTGCCGAGACCTACGGCACTGATGCCCTGCGCATGGCGCTGGTTATCGGGAGCACCGCCGGGAATGATCCGATTATCTCGGAAGATAAAATCCGCGGGTATCGCAATTTCGCCAATAAGGTCTGGAATGCGGCGCGGTTTGTTATGATGAACGCGGGAGACAAGAAACAAGAGATAAGGGACCAGAAGCAAGAAGCAAGAAAAATAAAATTTACGAAAGAAGACAAAAGGCGGCTGAAGGAATTAAATGTGCTTGTTAAAACTGTAACCCAAGACTTGGAAAATTATCGTTTTCATCACGCCGGCGAGAAGTTATACCACTATTTCTGGCACACATTTGCGGACAAAATTATCGAATCCGCGAAACCCCGGCTTGCCGGCGCTAACGCTTCCGATAAAGCGGCTACCGAAGCTTTGCTACTGGAAATCTTAAGAACAAACTTAATTTTATTGCACCCATTCATGCCCTACGTCACCGAAGCCATTTGGGAAAAACTGCCCAGCGAGCGACAATTATTAATGATTGAACCGTGGCCCACCAACAAGAAATCCTAAACAATACCAAAATTCAAATGAGTAAGTTCGGAAACGTTTTAGAATTTAGAGTTTAGTACTTAGAATTTATTTTTTATGGATCTCGCACAAATTGTTACATTCAGCAGTGCTTATGTCGCGCTCGCGTTCTTGCCCCCAATCATTTGGCTTTTGATATATCTCCGGGAAGACTCACACCCGGAACCATCATATCTCATCATCCTGACCTTCCTTGGCGGTATCGGAGCAGCTTTTGCCGCGCTTCTTGCTGAACGCGCACTAATTAATTTCATCAACCCCGACACGCGTCTGGGACTCTTTTTCGGTTTGATCGCCCTGATTGAAGAATATGCCAAATATTTGGCCGTTAAACTCCTTGTGCTGAAACGCAAAGATTTCAACGAGCCGATTGACGCCATGATTTATATGGTAAGCGCCGGTTTGGGATTTGCCGCTATCGAGAACGCGCTCTTTTTGTTCCTGCAACAAGTGCCAAGCGCCGAGCTCCTGATCCTGCCGGGGAATTTAATCGCAGGAGCAGGGCTCTCGGCAGCACGCTTCATCGGCGCGAACCTCTTGCATGCTCTGGCGTCCGCCATTGTCGGGTACTTTCTCGCGCGCTCATGGTTTCATCCGATGCGAAAACACTTGATCATGGCTGGAATTATTTTGGCAAGCGTCTTGCATGCGTTGTTTAACTATCTTATTATAGTAAAAGATGTTTTCCCGGAAGCGATGCTGTATCTCACCGCCCTTCTCGGCTTTGCTCTAGTGGCAGTCTTAATTGACTTCCAGCGTCTAAAAAAAGAAGCAATCACCCCTTTTAATTAACCTTATAGTCGAATTTTTATACCCGGTATGCCAGGTAGTGAAAACTCGACAAAGGCAAAACTATGACATCAGCCCCAAGACAAGTATTGGCAAACAATAAGGTATAGAGTAAAGCTACAGACGTAAATCAATAATAGTCGAGTTTCTATTACCTGGTATGGCTGAAGCGAAATCATTTTTTGAACGAATCACTGGTGCGCGCACGGTCCCGGCAACCTCTGCGGAAGTCCCGCGTGAACGTGCCCTACCTGCCACCGAGCGTGGCCGGAATGTAAATGTCGGACAAAACGATGAGGATTACGCCCCTCAAACCGAGGAAGAGGGGGAACTTACAGTCGATATTTACGACAATGATGACGAAATTGTCATCCAGGCTTTCATCGGCGGCGTTAAACCTGAAGACATGGATGTACAAGTTACGGACGACTTAGTGACACTACGGGGCAAACGCGCACGCTCGCAAGAAGTCGAGGGCGAAAAATTTTTCTACCGCGAACTTTATTGGGGGGTATTCGCGCGATCGATTGTTCTACCGCAAGAAGTAATTTCCGACGAAGCCGAAGCTTCAATGAAAAACGGGCTTTTAACGATCAAACTCCCCAAACGCGACCGTAACAAGGCCCAGAAATTGCGCGTGAAATCGGACTAGACTAGTCAATAGTGACAAGCGAATAGCGACAAGTGAATAGTAAAAAATTAAAACTGCGAAATATGACAAAACGGACTGTTAAAAAGAAAGAAGCCGCGCCGGATGCTCGCGGTATGCGCGGAATACGCTCGCGGGTTAAATTAACTGGACGGCTAAGAAAAAAACGTGGTGATACTAAAATTGGGACACTCGAGAAAATTTATCATCGAAAATCGCTCAAAAAACTGATTAAATAAAATCCCCCGTGCCTTGCGGGGGATTTTATTGGCGCTCATTTTCCGAATCGACGCTCGCGCTCTGCATATTCTTCCAAGATTTTTAGAAACTCCTCTTTTGTAAAATCCGGCCACAGGGTTTCAGTAAAAAAAAGCTCGCTGTAAATAGACTGCCAAGGTAAAAA
>Ga0209542_10012636_pt1 | contig 14720 bp, 10 predicted proteins | sample RifCSPhighO2_01_FD_184028 | JGI IMG/M metagenome (GOLD analysis project Ga0209542, IMG submission 184028) | Soil microbial communities from Rifle, Colorado - Rifle CSP2_plank highO2_0.1 (SPAdes) (version 2) | ecosystem: Environmental > Terrestrial > Deep subsurface > Rock core/Sediment ...
AATAAGGTTTAGCACATAGTCCTGCCCTTCGCTTCTCTCAGGACCGTCCGCATGGTAAACCATGCGGACGGGTTGCATCTTGATAGTAATCCCGCGTTCACGCTCAAGTTCCATAGAATCAAGCACCTGATCGCGCATTTTTCTAGCCTCCACTGTGTGCGTAATCTCAAGCATTCTGTCTGCCAAAGTGCTTTTGCCGTGGTCAATGTGTGCGATTATTGAAAAATTTCTAATGTGTTTTAGATCCATAAAGTTATCATTCCAAAAATCCACCAGTTTGATGACTCCATAAATCAGCGTACAGACCATTTCTTTCTAAAAGTTCTTTATGTGTTCCCTCTTCTACTATTTGTCCTTGGTCAAGCACTATTATTCTGTCCATTTTTTGTATAGTGGAAAGTCTATGAGCGATAACTATGGTAGTTTTTCCTTTCATTAATTCTCCAAAAGCTTCCTGAATATATGATTCACTAATGCTATCAAGTGAACTCGTGGCTTCATCGAGTACAAGAATTGGGGAATCTTTTAGCATTGCACGGGCTATTGCGACGCGCTGACGCTCGCCACCTGATAGTTTGACTCCCCGTTCTCCAACGAGCGTATCATATCCCTTAGGTAATTTTGACACAAATTCATCTGCGTGAGCTTTTTTGGCAACTGTAATAATTTCTTCATCGGTAGCATTGTTTTTGGAATATCCGATATTTTCTTTAATAGACCTATGAAATAGTATCGATTCTTGAGGAACATATGAAATTATAGATCTCAAATCATTTTGTGATATGTTTTTTATATTTTGTCCATCAATAACAATTTTACCTTTTGTCGTATCAGTAAAACGAAGAAGCAATTTAGTAATAGTTGATTTACCTGCGCCCGAATGCCCTACAAGGCCAACACGCTCCCCAGAAAAAATATCTAAATTAAAATTTTTCAAAACAGAATTACCACCTGCGTATGAAAATGAAACATCCTTAAAAACAATATTTCCTTCGTTTACTTTTAATACCTCTTTGTTTTGAGGGTCCATAACATCAATAGGAGTATCAAAAATATCAATCACTTCTTTCATGTCAGTTAGTGCTTTCATGGCTTTTGTGAGCGATCTAGCAAGATTCCATAAAATATCAAACAAATAAATCATATATGTTTGAAGAAGTACGAGCATTCCCAGTGACAACTTTCCGTCATACCAAAGATGAATACTCACAAAAAGTACGACAATCTGCAATACTCCCATCATCACAGACTGCACCATATTTTGAAAATTACCAAAATACCAAGCTTTTATTTGTTTTATTTCTTGATCTTTTGTAACTAATCCGAAATTTTTTTCTTCTTGTTTATTACTACTAAATATTTTTATGTTTAAAATATTTAAAATAGCATCTGAAAGACTTCCAGTTACGACGGAATCAGCTGATGCTTCCATAATATCATAGGGTATTTTTTTCTTAACAAACCAAAGAGTGATAAATATATAAAATATAGACCAAACCAAAAATATATATGCAAGTAATGGCGCTCTAGTAAATAAAATTAGGAATATCCCAGATAAAGTAATCACAGAAAACCATATTTGAAAAGCTAGTATGTCTGCAAGTGTTTCAAATGATCTTGTAAAACGTTTTGATTTAGCAATGATGCTTCCGGAAAAATTATTAGTGAAGAAATGATAAGAGTGTTGTAATAAAGTTTTAAAAGTAAAATCATAAAGGCGTTTCATCACTTTACTTTGAAAGTAAGAAGCAGAATAGTCACCAATACGATATCCTATATTATATATAATTATAATTATGCAAGTTATCGTAAAATAATATAATGCCTGATGTAAAATAAAGTCCCTATCCAAGCCAGAAGAGAATAAATCAATTATTTGTTTAAAAATTAAAGGTTTGATAAGTGAGTCAAGTACAACTCCAACTCCGTAACCAAAAAACATAACAGAAAAGGAAATCCAATGCTTTTTTACATGAGGCCATAAGTAACGCAAAGTCCTTGAAAAATTAATTTTCATGTGTTTCCAGTCTACCAGAGAAAGCCCTTAATTTCAAAGATAAAACAGATCAAAGCCCTTCTTGGGATGGAGCAATGACTTTAGCGCGCCAGAATTTAGTTTTGAGGGCTTTTGTGATATCTTTTAATTCTTCATTTTTCAAAAGATGCAACACCAGTATAGCCGCTCCTATACCTAAAATTCCAGAAATAAATCCTTGTAAAAATACTCCCCAGAATGTAGTAGTACCAAAAATTGGTGAAAAAATGTTTAAACTAATATATGCAACTAGCCCTAAGAAAAAAGATGCACCTAAACTTTGGAAAAAAGTCTTGGTAATAAAAGATTCATCATGCATAAAGTCCCTGCGGACAAAGAACCAATGCAAAATAGAATTTAAAATAGTACCAACGGAATATGCAAGCGGAAGCATCAATACTTCTGTCCCAGGAATATCATTTACCTTAAACATAGATTCTATGAAATAACGGAACATTGGAAAATTTTCAAAAAAATTAATAAATATATAGGACAAAATTATAATTAAAATGGAACAAGAAAAATTAAATATTAATGGACGCTTCGTGTTGCCCTTGGCATAGTAAGCGCGAGATAAGAGTGTGATCATGCCCTGCGCTAAAATTGAAACCGAAAAAAGCGCAAGCGACGCGGCTACTAAACGAGTATTTTCCCAAGAAAAAGACCCGGAACCAAGTATTACACGCACAATCTGGGCGCGAACTACAATAAAAAGAAAAATTACAGGTAGAGACCAAAAAACTATAGCTCGAGCGGAAGATTTAAGATGATTCTTAAATTCATCCATTTTGCCGAGGGAGAAAGATTTAGCCAAGATGGGGAAAGTAGCTACCGCATAAGAAATACCGATAATGTTGAGAGGCACTGATTGGAGATTAAAAGCAAAATTAAATACGGAGATAGATCCGGTCTTTAAAAAAGAGGCAAGAGAAATAATAGCAATGAGAGCAATATTGTTAGAAGCGAGTCCTAAGGTTCTAGGAAGTGAGATTAATGCTGCATTTTTTATATCTCTCCAGTTAATTGATAAAGTCTCACCAGTAGAGCTACGACTGAGGGAAAATCTTGGCGCAAACCCAAGAGTACTTGATGAAAACGCTTGTATTCCAAAATGCATGAAAGCTCCTAACACAACTCCAATTCCTAATCCATAAATTCCAAAAACTGGATATAAAAATATAACACCAATAATAATGCCTATGTTGTAAAGAATTGGACTTAAGGAATAAATAAAAAATCTACGAAATATTTGAGTAACAGTGCCAAAAAGATTCGAAAGACCCATTAAAATAGGTGACAATAACATTATGCGTGAGAGTATAATTAATTTTGACTGCATAATAGGAGTAAAACCGGGGGCAATAGCTGGCGCCAAGTATGGCATTAAGAAAAAGGCAATGATAGAGAAGAGTACTATTACAATAAAAAAAACAGTAAAAATATCGTTTAGAAATTTACGCGCTTTGTCTGTGACATTATCTCCATCCATTCTTGCTACAATAAAAGGAATAATAACGGTAAATGAAGCAAGAGATGCTATGGAAATAAAGATGAGATCTGGCACACGAAAAGCTGCGTAATAGGCGTCGAGAGTCGGTGAAGGACCAATGAAATGCGCCATAGAACGATCACGAAAAAGCGCCAAAATTTGAGATAGTATTGTAAAAGAACCTAAAAGGAGCGCTGCTTGGTTTATATTTACAGATTCTTTTCTAAAAATCCTTAAGATCTTCTCCATTTTTTATGGCTTTTGGGGAGTTAAAGTTGGAGTTGGAGTTGGAGTTGGAGTTGAAACATTGGTTCTATTTTTCAAAGAATCAACATATTTTATTAAATCTGTGTTCATAGGGGAAATAAATAAAGCTCTTTGCGCATAAGAAATTGCGTCAGCATTATTACCTTCACTGTTTGCTATTTGCGAAAGGGTAATCAGAGCATCAATATAATCCGGTTTGAGAGTAAGAGCGACATTTGCATAATCTTTTGCATCTTGAACTTTTCCGTCAGCAAATAACACAGTCGCTATAGCAAGCTTGAGCCCTGGATTATTTGGATTAAGAGTTGAAGCTGTTTTGTAAGCTTCAATTGCTTTACTGTAAACATCTTTCACGCCAAGTGAACCAAGACTCTGATACATAGAGCCAAGTGTTTGGAAATTTAGATAATTTGATCCATTATATGTTGTTGCTAGTTGGGCACTATTCACCGCTTGATCTAAAGTTAACTGCAAATCTGCTTTATCTGCGTCAGATAAAGATTCCTCTTTTTTTATTAGAGAATCTAATTTTAGTAGGTATATTTGCGCATAAGTTCGCAAATAAAGGTCATTTGCATATAGTTTTAAGGCTTTGTTGATAGACTCCTCGGCTATAGTTACAGAGGGAGCTGTAAGCGCTTTACTAAAATATGAAACAGAAATAAATCGTTCTGTATATTTAAATGAAGCAATAACAAAAAATATCACTAAAATCACAAGAATGAGAATGGAAAGAAAACTTTTTCTGTGGTCATTCAAAAATGACATTGATATTTCTTCACTTGAAGAACTAGAAGCAGTTAAACCGATAAACACTCCGGTAAACGCGAGCGACAATAAAAATATTACAGATCCGGTGAAATAAAAGAATGAAGAAATAAACAAATAAAGAGATAATACAAAAAACGCCATCATCCCCCAGTTCACTTTATTTTTAATACTGGAAAATACTGACTTTGTGCCAATAACTAAAAATAGAACGAAAAAAACAATGAACGCTAATATTCCAAGTCCTCCGGTAGTAGCGAAGAGAGTGGGCAACAATCCAGAACCAGAATTAAAAGAAATATCCCAAAATTGAGTATTGTTTATAGAGACAGGCTTATGCATCGCCCATGCCTCTCCGAACCTATTCGGACCAACTCCAAAAACAGGATCTTTAGTTAGTATTCCTTTGGTTATGGACATAGTAACTCCAAAAGAAGGACTGACATCGCTATTTGATATTTGAAGACGATTTGGAATAATGTTATTAATAAAACCCGCTGACATAAAAAACAATAAGGATACAATAACAACAATAAAAGAAATCAAGGGAAATTGTTTTTTCTCTTTTTCATCCTCTTTTTCTTTATTCTTTTCTAAAGTAATTGATGCTTTGTAAACAAAAATAATTAGACTGGAAACCCCTAGAAGTATCCAAACTAATGGAAAATTTACCGAAACCGCTAGTATTATTGAAAGTAAAATAAATATTGTAAGAAAAAGTTTTTCTTTTTTAGATATTGGAAAAAATTCAATCATCAAAAGAAACATAAGACCAGAAAACCCAGCAAAAAGCCCTAGCGCATTCCATGACCCTAAAATATTGGCAGTTTTATCAGTAACATTCAAAATTCCTAGTGAAAAAATTTTTGGCCAAAATAGATGAGCACTTTGGAAAATTAAAACAAGCACTGAAGATACTATTGTTCCAAGTAAAACTGCCTTTGCTCGCTTTTGAGTTCGAAAAACAATAGAACACATAAACATCAAAACAAAAGCAGAAAAAATAAACCAGAAAGACCCTATATCAAACATAGTACCAAATAAAGATACTTGCGGACTTCCGGAAAACATAGCAGAAAGTAAAAATATCAAGACTATTCCAAATCCTGAAACAAGTAACCAAGATTTTGGAAAAACTATCCGTCCATCCAAAAATCTAGCTATTGCCCAACATATAACACAAAAAGTAAGTCCGACAACTAGAAGTAATCCTTTGGAAGTTTCAATCGGAATGTTGGTAAAAGGCAGACAAAAAATTGGCAACAAAACTATGACTAAAAATAAAGACAAAAATGAAAGCCTGTCAAATATGTTCGAATTCATGGAGTGCATTATATCAATAAGCGAGGAGCATATGCAAGTTTATTTGGATAATGTCCGAGCGCCATTGATATATTGTAACCAATATACTATATAATAATCCTAAAGCACAATGTTGATAAGTCTATTTTTAACATAAATTATTCTTCTAATATTTTTACCTTCTGTATATTTTAAAATAACCGTATCCGCAAGAGCTTTATTTTTTATATTTTCTTCTCCCTCATCTGCCCCTATCATAATTTCATTTCGAACTTTGCCATTTATTTGAACTACAATTTTTACTTCTTCATCTTTTATTAAATTCTTATCCCAATTCGGCCAAAACGAAAAATTAATGGATTTCTTTTCTCCAAGCATATTCCATAATTCTTCCGTGATATGTGGTGCAAAAGGAGAAAGAATTTGAAGAAATATTTTGAAATCTTTTTGGCTAACTTCGCTTTTTTCCATTTCATTCATAAGTATCATCAAAGTGGATACTGCAGTATTAAAATGCATGCTTTCTATGTCTTCAGTGACTTTCTTAATAGTTTTGTGAAGAAGTTTTGTAAGTGCAAGAAAATCAGAAGGATTTTTATCTAAAACTTTTATTCCGATCTTCCAAACTCTTTCTAAAAACCTGCGTGGCCCGACAAGACTATCTGTGCTCCAAGATACTGACTGATCAAAAGGCCCCATAAACATCTCATAAAGACGAAGAGTATCTGCTCCATATGTCGAAATAATATCATCTGGATTTATTATATTTCCAAATCTCTTTGACATTTTTCTACCATCGGAAGCGATGATAAGACCGACATGTTGAAGTCTTTTAAAGGGCTCTTTGTCTGCCACAACACCTATATCGTAAAGAAATTTATGCCAAAATCTTGCATATATTAGATGCCTAGTAGCATGTTCTGCTCCGCCAACATATAAATCCACCATATTCCAATATTTTTCCTTTTTTTTATCAACTAAGGTCTTGGTATTGCTTGGATCCATATAACGCAAATAATACCAAGAACTCCCTGCCCATTGAGGCATGGTATTGCTCTCTCGTCTAAAAATTTTTTTGCCAATTTTTACATTCATCCAATTCGGAAGTCCTGCCAGGGGCGACTCGGCAGTTCCTGTTGGCTTGTAAGATTTAACCTTGGGTAATTTGACAGGCAAATCTTTCTCTTTGACGGGAATGACTTTTTCACCATCTCGCAAAACTGGAATCGGTTCCCCCCAATATCGCTGACGGGAAAAAACCCAGTCACGAAGTTTGTAGGTTGTTTTTTCTTTTCCTCCAACAAATTTAATGATTTCTTTTTTAGCTTTTTCTGAATTCATACCATTAAACTGCCCAGAGTTTTTTAAAATACCAGAACTATGTTGATATATAAAATCTGTTTTTTGAAAACGTAACCAAAAAAAATGCATATCATTAACATTCAAAAATCTGGATACTTCACTTTCACTAAGCCAGAGAACATCATGAATGGCTTTTTCTTCTTCAGATATATCTTCGTGCTCACTATCAGTAAGCTCAAAATATAAACCCTGAAAATGTGCCCAACGATTTTCTTTTTTTATTGGATGATGAAACTGTGAATGAATTATTCCTCCTAATTTTCTTATAAACTTCGTATTTTTATATCCAGTTTCTTCTTGAATTTCTCGAATTCCTGCTTCTATAGCACTTTCTCCTTCCTCAATTCCACCGATGACAAAACCATGCCAATCAATTTTCTTCCATTTTAGGCAAAGATATTTATCTTCCTTCCAATGTTTAATAATGCAAACCACAGCATTTCTATGTTTAAAAGGTAAATCTGGACGAACTTTATCCTCACCCTTATCTTGGATTACAAGAGGTTCTATTACCTCTTTTATTTCTAAATTATATTTTTTCGCAAACTCAAAATCGCGCTCGTCGTGAGCAGGCACGCCCATGATTGCTCCCGTGCCCACATCCCCCAATACGTAATTCACAATCCAAACAGGAACTTTTTCTTTATTAGCTGGATTTATCGCATCAAAACCCGCGCTTATTCCTGTTTTCTCCTTTTCTTCAAAACCTCCTTTCTGCCTATCTTCTAACGTTTTTTTTATATAATTTTTAACCTTTTCGCTTGCCGGCCAGCCAATACCTAACCAAGTATTCGCAAGTTCTGGCGAAACTGCTATAAACGTCACACCAAAAATAGTATCAGGTCTAGTGGTGAATACTGTAATGTCATGTTTATCTACGGCAAATTTAATTTCTGCGCCTTCACTCCTCCCTATCCAATTCTTCTGACTTTCTTTGATTGATTCTGGCCAATCTAGTCCGTCTAAATCTGATAGCAGTCTGTCAGCATAATCAGTAATTTTTAAAACCCACTGGCGGATCGGCTTTTTCTCAACTATCGTCCCACATCTTTCGCATTTTCCATCTTCTACATCTTCATTAGCTAACACTGTCTTATCTTTCGGACACCAATTGACCGGCTCGTTTGATTCGTAAGCTAGACCTTTTTCAAAAAGTTTTAAAAATATCCACTGCGTCCATTTGTAATATTTTGGATCCGAAGTATTTATTTCTCTTGCCCAATCATAATCAAATCCTATGGTTTCTAACTGTTTTTTGAATCTTTTAATATTTTTTGAGACTGATTCTACGGGATTAGTTTTTGTTTTAATGGCATAATTTTCAGCCGGAAGTCCAAAGGCATCGAAACCCATAGGATGTAAGACGTTAAAACCTTGCATTCTTTTCATTCTAGAAACCACGTCTGTGGCGATGTATCCTTTCGGATGGCCAACATGAATACCCTCTCCTGAAACGTAAGGAAACATATCTAGTATGAAAAATTTTCTTTTCTTTGTATTATCAGTGGTTTTAAAGATTTTCTTTTTCGCCCATTCTTTCTGCCATTTCTTCTCAATTTTTTTATGATCATATTCTCGCATACACTACATAATAAACAAAAAAACGCCTTTATGCAAAGCGTTTTTTTGTGTGAAAGACGATTTTTAATATCTAGATAGGATACGGTACTGGTTTAGAATATGTATTAGGATTTATAGTTTGTTCAAAACAATGTCTTCCAGCAGGATGTACCCAAGGCGTGTTTTCATATGGATATCTGATAGGAGTGTTTATTTTGCCGTTAGTATTACCATCCGATGCTTTGTTGAATTCTGCGCAAAGATTGTATGTTTTATCAGCAGTTTTTACATATTCGTATGGTTTTTGATTTTGAGAATCAATAATTTGATTAACATAATAATTTCCAGTTGCCATTTCTTCAAGAGTTTTTGGTAAAAATCCTTTATTTGAATAATAACTTGTAATTTGACTGTTTATGTTTTGCAAATCATTTACTTTCTGTTCGTCGTATTTCAATAATTGCTGAGTTCGCGGCGAACCAAGAACAGAAAATCCCCACACGGTCGATCCTAAAATAATAATGAGCGCGACACAACTCCAGACTTTTCTAGATGTTGAGTTAAGTTTACCCATCAAATCATATATATAATAAAAGAAGATTCCTAACGCTACTACTAAAACCGACAGTGCTTTCATAATGAATCCCGTAGTTAATTCTTGTCCATCAATAAATCGGTATAAAACCGTAACTAAATCTATCGCTATCGCAATACCCGCCAAAAATAGAGTAATGTACGTTAACCATTTACGGATACCTACATATCTTTTCTCTGGCTCAAATGAATACCCTCTCTCCAGTAACCACATAAGTAAAATATAAATAGGAAAGAAAATAATTAGTGAAGCCACAGGCCAGCTTATGGAAAAAGAACCAAAATAATTATATCCAGTTGTGGCAGGATAAGCTTTGTTTATTATTGTAAATAAAAGACTTATCAAATTTCCAACAATTACACCTAAAGCAATAATCGCTCCCAAATTTATAAAAAAATCTCTTGCGCCACCGCTTGTTTTTGTTTGTGTTTCCATCGTCCTATTATACACTCCAGACAGCCGTATTCGCAAGTGGGATAATCCGATTATTGGATTTTTCTAGTACACAAAGTTCACCCGCTTCAACCACACCGCCGAAATCCTTCATAGTTTCCTCTAGCGCATATCTTAGTGGAAGTGAAGAAGAGTCAATGCTATACGAAGTCAGGACGATAAACAATGGCTTGTCAGATAAAACTTTTCGTACTGATGAAAGAAGTTTTGGAAGCATTTCCTCTATTTTCCAGATTTCACCCTTTGGTCCTCGACCAAATTTTGGCGGATCCATAATTACTGCATCATATTTATTTCCTCGCTTGAATTCTCTTTCAAGAAATTTTATAGCATCGTCTTCTATTACTCGCATTGGCAATTTAGCAAGACCAGATAAATGTTGATTCTCTTTTGCCCAATTCAAAGTTTGCTTTGAAGCATCAAGATGTGTAACCTCTGCGCCAGCTCGAAGTGCAAATAGGCTCGCTACTCCAGTATAGCCAAATAAATTCAAGAACTTTATAGGTCGCTGTGCACTTTTTATTTTTTCCTCTATAAAGTCCCAGTGACTCGCCTGTTCAGGGAAAAATCCCAAGTGCCGAAATGGTGTAGGAGAGGCAAAAAATTTTATACCCTTATATGACATTTCCCATTTCTCCTCTTGCTTTATGTCAAGGTTCAACCTTGACATTTTCCAACCAGATTTAGCCCCAGTTTTTGAGCTCCAAAATTTACCGTCTGCTTTATTCCATTCACTTTCTCCCAAAGTTTTTGGCCACACAGCATCTTCATAAGGACGAACAAAAGTATATTTGCCGAATTTTTCCAACTTCTCCCCTTCTCCTGTATCTAGGAGTTCGTAATCAGTCCAGTCTTTTGAGTAAAATAATTTTACTTGCTTCATAATTTAAATTTTATATTAAAAATTCTATTACATCCCCGTCTTTGACAATATATTCTTTACCTTCGGTGCGAACCCAGCCTCTCTCTCTGGCTTTAGCAAAAGAACCAGCTTCGATTAATTGTTTATAAGAAACTACTTCAGCGCGAATAAATTTCTGTTGAAAATCTGTATGTATAGACCGACCGGCAAAAGGCGTAGTTGCTCCCCGAAGCGTAGTCCAAGCCCTTGATTCATCTTCTCCAGTAGTAAAAAAAATAATTAAATTTAATAAATCATAACTGGCTTTAATAAGATTATCCAATCCTGTGCCAAAAATAGGATCAACTTCAATATGCGGTCCGGGCAATTTAGAAACAAAATCTTTTTTTATATTTTCTGCTACCTCGGAAGTATTTAAAACATAGAGTGTCGGCTTTTTAATTCCTGCTTGTTCTAATTCAAAATTTATAACTTCAATGTCAAAAAGCGGATCAATCTTATCATGAACATGAATCATATCTTTGTCCTCAAAAATCCGCACTACTTCAATGATAGCGTCAACCTCGCGGATGTGGGAGAGAAACTTGTTACCGAGACCCGCACCTTCGGATGCGCCCTTCACTAATCCCGCAATATCAACAAATTCCACCACCGCGGGTATTGTTTTTTTTGATTTGCTTATTGCAGAGAGTTTTTCCAATCGTTCATCCGGCACTGGCACGATACCTACCGATGGGTCAATGGTGCAAAAAGGATAATTTTCCGCCAGCACACTTTGTTTTGTCAGCGCGTTAAAAAGCGTGGATTTCCCCACGTTCGGCAGACCGACTATGCCTATTTTTAATGACATAATAAATAGTGTAACATAAAACTATTCATCTAATATATTAAAGTCGTCTCCCGCTTTAGCAACAATCCCCTTTCGGCGAATAAAATAAGTTGCGCTTGTACCAAGCCCTATAATAAAAATTAGTGCAGTAATTAAAATAGGCAAATTAACACTTTCTTTTTTAACATCGTTATTTACTTGATTCAGTGGAATTTCTTCAAGCGTCTCTTCGGGTGTCACTTGCGTTGCAACTTTCTCTGTCAAAATATTTATTTCTTTTTTGGGAGCTGATGCGGGCGATGGAGTGGTTTTTGGAGGTGGTAAATAAATTTGATTCACTGCTCCCGGAGTTGGCCGGCCCTCTTTCCACACGCCATCAATTTTAGATATTGTCCTGCCATTTCCCGACGCGCCCATGCTCACACTATAGATAATTTCATCATCAGTATTTAAATCTTTGTCTTTGATGGCAAGCGTCTCGCCTGCATTTGAAAGTGAAAAACTTGAGTCAAAAATATTACCTAAAAAATTTGGTAAACTTGATTTGAATTTTACTGGATCTGAAATAATAACTGCATAACCTTGCGCTTCTATTTTGGCAGACCCTTCGGAAAGTATAAGTTTGTGGTTCGTGTCACCTTCAAAAAATTTATAAGTGGATAAATCAATAATTTCAGACCCGCTATTATAAACTTCGACCCATTCTTTTCCTTCATCTGATCCTTCCAAGTCATACATTATTTCATTTATCGTCAAACTAGCTTGTGCTTTTACACAGCTAAAAAATAAAATATTAACTAAAAAAACTAGAATCCATGTTTTTTTCATGCTACAATAATATCATGAAGAAAATAGATTTTCTTGCGATTGGGGATATTGTAATAGATGCGTTTATAAGATTAAGAGATGCCCATGTGCACTGTAAAATAGATTCCGATGTTTGTGAATTATGCGTACGTTTCGGAGATAAAATTCCTTATGAATCGGTAACTGTTATCCCCGCCGTTGGTAATAGCCCGAATGCAGCTGTTTGTTCTGCCCGACTGGGACTGAATTCTGCTATTGTTACCAATATTGGAGACGACAAACATGGCAAAGACTGCCTGGAAAGTCTAAAAAAAGATAAAGTCATTACCGAGTATGTAACAACAGAAAAAAACAAGCTTACAAATTACCATTACGTGCTTTGGTATGATGTAGACCGCACGATTTTGATCAAACACACAGAATTTAATTACAAATTACCAAAATTGCCAAAAATCTCTTGGATTTATTTAAGCTCTTTAGCGAATAATTCTCTGCCGTATCATCTGGAGATAGCGGAATTTTTAAAAAACAATCCGGAAACAAAACTTGCTTTTCAGCCGGGAACTTTTCAAATAAAACTCGGTGTTGAAAAATTAAAAGAAATTTATGCTCGAACGGAAATATTTTTCTGTAATACGGAAGAGGCAGAAATAATTTTGGCAAAAGAGAATAAAAACGAAAATAAAGATTTTTTGGTATTGTCAAAAGGTATCAAAGCTTTGGGACCAAAGATGGTAGTGATAAGCGACGGACCAAATGGAGCTTATTTTTACTTCAAAGACGAACTTTGGCACATACCTATTTACCCTGACACAGTTCCACCCCTAGACCGCACCGGCGCGGGAGACGCTTTTTCTTCCACTATAACTTGCGCAATGGCACTGGGCCTTTTCCCGCTTGAAGCTTTTTCGTGGGGGCCAATAAATGCAATGTCTGTCGTCCAATATATCGGCGCGCAAGAAGGACTCCTTACCCGCCCCAAGCTTGAAGAATATTTAAAAAATGCGCCAGCTGACTACAAAGCTAGAAAAATGTAAAATGCCTGAAGAAAAACCAGAAAATTTATTGGCTGATGCGTTTGCTGAAAAAACGCAAACTCTAACTGACCGTAAAGAAAAAGTAACATTTAATCTTGGTTTATGGGAAGCACGATTACGAAAACTTGGAGAGATTCAGACAAAAAAAAGATTTGATGCAATAGAAGAGTTTGCTATGGTAAAAGAAGATATGAGTGAAACAGCAAAAGAGATCAACAAACTCCAGGAAGATATCAAAAATATCCTAGAAAAAAAATCGGCAAGTGAAGAAGAACTGAGAAATTTGGAAACGAGACTAAAATCTCTAGAAGCCATGCTTCCCTCAAGTGATACATCAAAAAACTAGAAAGTTTTATTTTATATTTTCCTTCCTAACACTTTCTTTACAGCTTCTTTTATAGAATTTTTTCCCATACCATAATGCTCCACGAGCTCGTCCGGCGTGCCTGATTGGCCAAATTTATCTTGCACTCCGATGAATTCTATAGGTACGGGATAATTTTGCGCGAGCAATTCTGCGACAGCTGAACCCACCCCCCCCATAACTTGATGTTCCTCAACTGTTACAATTTTTTTAGTTTCTTTTGCAAGAGTGACGATAGCATCTACATCAAGCGGTTTTATACTTGATAAATTCATTACTTTGGTTTTTATGCCTTCGGCCTCTAGTTCTTTCGCAGCAAGGAGCGCGCGATGCATCAATCCACCCGTAACAATTATTCCCACTTGTGCAAGCCCAACTTCAGGCATCCAATAAATCTCTGCCTTTCCCATATTGAAAGGAGTTTCCTCTGTTGTAATAATCGGCGTTTTTTCACGAACCAAGCGCAGATACGCCGGCCTTTTACTCTGAATTCCTTTGGCCAAAGCAAGAGTGGCTTTTTTGGCTTCAATAGCATCACAAGGAGAAATGACATCCATATTCGGCATTACTCTCATTAAGGCGATATCCTCAAGCGCTTGATGTGTGCCACCATCAGGTCCGACAGATATTCCACCATGCGAACCTACTATTATTACTTTTCTGTCGTTGTAAGCTATTGTTGTTCTTATTTGCTCCCAATTTCTACCAGGAGAAAACATCGCATAAGAAGAACAAAAGGGAATCTTACCCATTGCTGCCATACCTGAAGAAATCGTTACCAAATTCTGCTCTGCTACACCAACTTCCACAAAACGCTCTCCAAATTTTTCCTTAAATTTATCCATCTGTGTTGATTCAGTCAAATCAGCACAAAGAGCAACTACATTTTTATCCGCTTCTCCAGCTTTGAGCAATCCCTCTCCGAAACCTTTTCGAATTGGCACTTGTTCAACATCGTCATTAAAAATTTTAGGATTTAATTTTAAATTT
>Ga0209542_10012637_pt1 | contig 14720 bp, 15 predicted proteins | sample RifCSPhighO2_01_FD_184028 | JGI IMG/M metagenome (GOLD analysis project Ga0209542, IMG submission 184028) | Soil microbial communities from Rifle, Colorado - Rifle CSP2_plank highO2_0.1 (SPAdes) (version 2) | ecosystem: Environmental > Terrestrial > Deep subsurface > Rock core/Sediment ...
GGACGACTTAAAAATAGTGCGGGATTTACATTAATAGAAATGCTCGTTGTGATAGCGATCGTTATTTTTATCGTTCCCGTAATGTTCTCAGTTGTTTTTTCCGTATTGAGAGAGCAAACAAAAATATACCGCCTATCCACGGTCAAAGGGGAGGGTGACTATGTTTTAAACCGGGTTTCTTCAACAGTAAGAAATTATGCCATAAGCATTCACTCCGCCAGCCCACCCGATGATAATAATCAGAAGTGTAAAGCGGTCGAAACATACTCTTCTTCCAGCTCTCTTTACTTTCAAGACGAATGGGGGGAATGGTTCAGCTTTTATTTGTCATCTGGTACAATTTCCTCATCGTCGTCCCAATTGGCACAACCCCAATCTTTAAACTCCGACAAAACTGCTATCTATGATTTTTCTATTGGCTGCACACGCGCCGCTTCTTATTCACCACCTACCATTTCTTTATCTTTTAACATTTGTTATGTCACGTCGGCGGGTAGTTGTGCTTCTACTCGGCCGGAGGAATTTTCCGATCTACATTTCCAAACAAAGATAAAACTCCGAAATTATTAATAGATACTAGATGATAGATCTTAGATCCTAGACAAAATAATCTGAATTCATCTAACATCTAAAATCTAAAATCCAGGATCTAATTGTGTTATATTTAAATTATGGCAGATAATTTTTTTTGTCTCGATATCGGAGAAAAATATACCAAAATCGCCGACGCGGCCAAAAAGGGGAACTTGATCGAAGTCAACCACCTCGGCAAGATCGCCACCGAGGAAAATTTTTTTTCAACCGAGGCGGAAAAGAGCCTGGAAAAGCAGACCCAGGCAATAACAACCCTTTATCAATCCCTAAAGCTTACCAAGAAAAATGTCAATATTGTTATACCCGGCAGTTTTACCTATAGCCAAATCCTGACCATGCCCGCCTTGAACGAAAAGGAGTTGATATCGGCGATCAAATACCAAGCCGACCAATTTATCCCGATGCCCGTTGAGGAAACCAACATCGACCTCGAGATCATAGCCGAACTTCCGGCGGAGAAAAAAATTCTTATTTTGATCGTGGCGGCGCCAAAACGACTGATCGAAAAAGTCCAAAATTCGGTCGAGGCCGCCGGATTGGTCCCGGAAATAATCGAAAGCGAACTATCCGCCTCTTCGCGTTTGATAACTCTATTTAGTCCAATTTTTAATCCCCAAAAAGAGGACGGGATTGTTGCCCTGAACTTCGGGCTCAACTCAACCAACATCAGTTACTTTGAACCAAAAACTTATAATATAAAAGAGAGCCATGCCTTTTCCGTCGGCTACCAATTATTCTTGAAGGAAATCCAGATAAACTCTGAGCTCGACAAAAAAAGGGCCGAAGAAACCCTACTTACCTATGATCCAAAAAATAAATCCAGCATTCCCGTTGATACCATTACCCGGCCGCTCCTTGCCGAATTCGTGACAGAAATAAAAAGATTCATTGCCAATAAAAAAATTTCCGCGCTCTATCTTTTCAACAACGTATTTATGTTTCCTGCGCTTCCCCAAATGTTATCCGACCAATTGGGAGTCAAGGCGTTTGAACTAAACCCTTATTCATTTTCCTCAAAGACTCCACTCGTTCAATCTTTTCAGCACGAAATGTCTATCTATGTTCCGTCGCTTGGAGGCAACTTTAGGTAGTAATTTAGTGAGCAAAGTCGAACTATGAGAAGGTCAAAAATAAATTTAGCGGTCAGTCGGGAAGATTATCAAAAATACGAGCAATATTTTGCCTGGTTGAGAATCTCGCTGTTTATGGTATTGGCCTTTTTCTTAGTCATATTTTTGACCTTTTTTGTCGTTTTAAAAAATAAATATGACAAAAACAATGGTTTAAGAACTAAAAAGGAATCGTTGCTCGTTGCTCTTAAAGACAAAAAAGGGGATGAAGCCAAGCTTTTTTATTTGCAAAAAAAATACGGCGACTTGGAGACGTTTTTAAAAGACGACGCCGCCAGCCTGCCTTACTATACGCTTTTGGCCAACGCTTTGAAAGAAAGTTCTGAATCTTCAACTATCAAATCCTTTGCCATCAATAAAAGTCGCGAGGCCTCGTTCACGATTGCTTTTACCAGTTTTTCAGAATTAAATAGTTTTTTTAAGTTTATCGAGTCGGAAATTTTTTTAAAAAACTTTGAAGCCATCACCCTAAAAAATTTTTCCGTCATCGGAGCACAGGAAGAAACGGTGGAAAATTACGAAATAAGTTTTGACGGGAGGTTCAAAAATGTTCAAAATTAAGCCATACGCTTATCGCCTGATAAAACAGAATGTTGTTTATGTTGCCGCGGTAGTTTTGTTGTTAATTCTTATTGTCTTAGTAGTCAAAATTGGCTTAGACAGGGTAAAACAGACCGACAAGGAAAATAAGGTTCTGGTGCTCGAGGTTAAAGAATTGCAAACCAAGTTTGACCTCTTAAACTCGGTCGCGCCGGGCTCTTCCGAGCTTGACCAATACATTAAACTATTAAACGGCCTCATCCCTGATGCCGAAGATTATTTTTCTATTATCCAGTCGCTCGAACTTCTTTCTCAGAAAACCGGGTTTGTCGTTATTTCTTATACGGTGGGTGTAAACACTAAATTAAAAGACCGATTTAAACTATCGATTACGGGAATAGGGGATACCAATTCATTCCTAAGCTTTTTGGAAAATTATAACTACGGAGGGGGCAGGCTTATCACTTCGGACAAAATTGAACTAAATCCACAACTCGACACGGCAATAAAAATCAATCTAACCTTTTATAACAAAAAAATAGTTCAGGATTTGGCGCAAGATCTACAGATCAACGCCGATACGATTTCAGAAATTGCCGCTCTGATTCCAAAGGTGGGTGTCTCTTTCAAAGAAGAAGAGGAAGGAGCACCGGACTTCGCATATCCAAAAAAATCTAACCCTTTTTAAGAAGTTTTCTCAATCCTTCGGAGACTATCGCACCCCGTGTCAGCCAATAATCCAATCTTTCCTTTTTTATTTTTACATCGTCCTCTTCGGCGTGTGGATTGTAAGTTCCAACCGATTCAATATATTTGCCGTTTGATTTGTAGCGACGGTTAACCGCGACGATCTTGTAAGTCGCGTACCCCTTTTTTCCGGTTCGATACAGCCTTAATGTTACTGCCATAGGTTACTAATATATCACAGGTTCTTTATATTATCAAAAGCATTTTGAGCCGCTTTTTCTTCGGCTTCTTTTTTGCTCCCGGCCACCCCGGTGCCCAAACGTTTGTTCTTAAAATAAACGGCGATCTTGAAAATTCTTTTGTGTTCCGGGCCTTTTTCTTCGATGACGCGGTAAAGAGGAGTCGTTTTATATTTTCCCTGGATAATTTCCTGGAGTTGGCTTTTAGCCGAGGCATAGAGTTCGTTTTTGACAATAAAATCTAGCTTTTTTTCGAATAAGAATTTAGAGACAAATTTATAACTAGCTTCAAAGCTATGGTCCAAAAATATCGCCCCGATGAGAGCCTCAAGACAATCGGCGAGAATGTTTTTATTTTGGCGGCCGCGCCCATTTTCTTCGCCCCGCGATAAAAGTAAATATTGACTCAGGCCCAAATTTTTGGCCGCCTCGTGCAAGCTTTCTGTCTTGACCATGGCCGATTTTATTTCCGTATAGTCGCCTTCCTTGAGGCTGCTGTAATTTTTAAATAGGTAGACCGAAGTTATCAAAGACAGGACGCTGTCGCCTAGAAACTCCAGGCGTTCGTTTGAGGGGAGGGGAAACTTTTTGTGCTCGTTTAAATATGACCGATGGATAAAAACGTTCGTGAGCAAATTCTTGCTCTTAAAATTGACCCCGATCTTTTTTTCAAGATTCTGATATGGATTCATAGATTTTTCCCAAGACGGCGTTCACGAATGAATAACTTTTATTGCTGCCGAGCTCTCGGGCCAACTCCACCGCTTCGTTGATGATTACTTTTGGCGGCTCTTTTTTTTCCACTATTAGCTCGTAGGCCGCCAGATTCAAGATCGCCAAATCGACTTTGGCGATCTTGTCGACTGGAAACTTCGGAGCGAATTTTTGGATTATTTTATTTAAATAACCTGATTTCCCGATAATTTTTTTAGTTTTTTCTCTTAGGTTCTTTTGTCTGGTAAAACTGATGCTGTAGAGTTCTTGGATTGTCTCTAAACGCTCTTTGTGGCGGGGGTCCATATCTGTAGTTTATTTTCCGCAATATTTACAAATCCTGTGGGCAAGTTTTGTCTTGCCGCAATTTTCACATTTGACCAAATTGGGCAAGCTTTTTGCTTTTGCGCTTTTTCTTTTTCCGCTTCGCCTTGTCGAATGTTTTCTTTTTGGTAGTGGCGCCATGTCGAAAATTATATCACAGGAAAATTCGCTTAACAATCGAAAATACTGATACTAAAAAAGTCGCTGTTTAATCCCCTTGACAACGATAAAGCCTATCATCTATATTTAATTTATATGAACTATTTCAAAAAGGGTTTTACTCTCATTGAATTGTTGATCGTCATTGCTCTTCTCGGCGCGCTAGCGGTCGGACTTTTAGCCGCGCTCGACCCGTTTGAACAGCTGAAAAAAGGCACCGATACCGGAGTACGAAATACCGCCGGAGAGTTCCAGGGCGCCTCGATCCGTTACTACGCGATAAAAAACTATATGCCTTGGTGTTCGGATGCCCAAACCTGCACAGACCCATCGTCCACAGCGCTCGCGGATTTGGAAACTACCGCCATTGCCGACATCGTGACAACGGGCGAACTAAAAACGGATTTTGTCGAGCTCGCTGGCGGCCAGTTGGAAAATATTTATGTCACCGGTACGAATGACCCGCCGACCGTCGCCGTCTGTTACAAACCGACGTCGAAATCGTTTGCCAGCAATCCTAATACAAAGTACGCCATAAGCGGCACGTTGGCCACCGGTTGCCCAACTGGAGACCCGGCTGACGACTGTTATTATTGCATCAAGTGAAACGTCTGAAAAATCGAAAAGCTTTCACTCTTATAGAGCTTCTTGTTGTAATTATCATTTTGGGCATTCTTGCTTCCTTCATTACCGGTAATTTTTTTACCTCTCTTAAAAAGGGCCGCGACGCCAGACGGAAAGCCGACCTCGAACAACTCCAACGCGCCCTCGAACTCCATTATGAGGATAACCGTGCCTACCCTCAGACTATTTATGTCGCAGGAGGAGAGCTCGCGGATGAAGACACCGGCAAAATATATATGAAAAAAGTTCCGATTGATCCACAGGGAAGTACCTACGGCTATGAAACCGATGCCGACGGCACCTATTACAAGCTTTACTCCTGCCTCGAAAACAACCAACAGATCTTGCCTTACGAGTCGACCCCGACAGACTTTACGTGCAATTACCAGTGCAAAAATCAAGCTGGTGACAGTGTCAATTGCATCTGGGGTATTTCTAGCTCTAATACCGAGCCTTAAAGATTATATTTTTTTATCAATTCATCCTGGAGTAAGAAAGCGTCTTGAAAGTTACTTTTCAGGTCGATCGATTCCTTGGCTGCTGACATAGCTTTGTTTTGTAGTTCGACTTTTGCCTTTGACTCTGTTTCCAAATCTGCCAAAAGCGAATAAAACACCGATAGGCTGTAAGGAATTTTTGGATCGGTCGGGGCAAGGCGCGCGGCTTCGTTCAAAGTCTCCACTCCTTGCGTGAGTTCGTTCTTGTCTTGTTTTACCAAATAAAACAGGTATTTATTTTTTGCCCGGGTTTTCCAGTATAAAACATTTTTGGGGGAAGTTCGCAAGCTTTTGACATTATAAAACTCTGCTCCCTGCATCAATTGATTGGCTAAATCGTTGTTTTGTTGATATGAGGCTATTCCAGACAGATAGGCTAAAGCGTAGGAAAGCTTATCTTCGTAAACGTGTTCCTGTCGTTTTTTCAATGCCCGGTCGAAATAAAAAGCGGCTTTTTGATAGTCGTTGATCTTCGGATTCGAATAATAAACGCCCCGCCCGTAATCGATGTCGGCGGAAAAATAATTAAGGATGGAAATCGTTATGTAAATGAGAAGTCCGGCGCTCGATAAAATTCCCGCCCATTGATAAAGATTTATTTTATTAATGACTCTTTGCTTCTCGACAAAGCTCGAAGAATAAATGAGGGCCGGAATGAGATAAAAGAAAATATTGATCGTTGTCGTCGAGAAGCCAAAGAAATTGGTAATCAAAATTGTCATCCAAGCAATCGACAAGCTCAATACCAATAGGCGGTCGGCTTTTGATTTATGGTTTAAGATTTTAAGAGAACAGAATATAAACGCGCCTATAAAAAACATATGAGTCAATATGCCCGGGAATCCTGTGGTAGCAAAATAATTGAGATATTCGTTGTGAGCTTTGTTGTAAAGAAAATCCCACTCGGAGGTTTCGTTGTGAGCCGCCGGCCGGGTAAGAAAATAGCTATAGGCAAAGGTTTCGACACCGCTCCCTGTGAGCGGGAATCTTAATCCCAAATCTACCGCTCCCTTCCAGACAATTTTTCTAATATCGAGTGATTCGGTAATTTCTGACGGAACGTTTAGTGATTGATTATTGGTAATTGATCCCCCGGCTGGCGGATTGTTTGGTAACTGAAAAAATTTATCTATTCTCTGTATTCCTGTTTTAAAAAGAATTGCCGGCACGACAATAATAAACAACAAAGTCAAAACTATTTTTTTAAAGTCGACTTTAACGGATAGCAAATAATAAATCAAAAACAATATCAAACCGGCTCCTATGGCCATCAAAGACGAGCGGGAACGGGTAAAAAGAATGGTGGAAAAATTAAGGAATAGGTATAAAGTACTCAGCACAAGATATTTGGTATCGTCTTTGTTTTTTATCAAAAAATACAGACCGATAAAAAAATTTATTGCGAGGTATGCCCCCAGCCAGTTCGGTTGGCCGAGCGTCGAAAACAGTCGGGAAACCGGGTCAAAGACATTCGTCTCACGGCTCCAACATGAGTTATTGAATCCTGTTGTCCAAAAATTTTTCAAAGTATTAGCGTTTAATTGTCCCGAGGTAGCCGACAACACTGTATTAAAGACGGGGCACGTAAGGTCACGGCCAAAGTGCCCGGGCAATCCCCAAAGAATGACAACTAAAGAGCTCAAAAGCGTCAACTTGATAATTTTTTTAAAGTCGAGGCTGTTGGAAATAAAACCGTAATAGAGCAAGATGTAAGAAATGACCGACATCAACCCGCCGTTGAAACGGCCGTAATAACCGAATAGGGAAGTATGCCGGTCGATCGAAAAAATAGTCGAGATAATCTGGCTCAACAAAAATAAAACAATCGGAATGTCAAGAAAAGTTTTTTTCAGTATAATCTTCCTATTAACGATCATCTTTACGATCCAGAAAAAGGTAATCGAAGCGGTAATTAAATAAATAAAAAGCATTTTGTTGAATTCAAAGATTTCCGAAGTCGCCGGATACATAACAAGGGGAGTAATAAAAAACAAAATATAATAAAGAAGGCGAATAATTTTGTCGATCATTATGTTAAATCTAATCAATAGAGTAAGAAAAATCAAGCTGCCATTTTTTGCTAATTTTGAAATTTATTTTGATTTGGGGACCAGCGTCACCAAAATCGCCATCCAGGACCGCGGCGTTATTCTCAAGGAGGCGACCTACCTCGGTTATAATCAGAGAGGACACGACTATCTTTTTTTTGGCGACGAAGCCAAATCGATTCTCGGAAAAACGCCGGAATTCATTAAAATTATTCGCCCCGTCGTAGCGGGTGTCATCTCCGATTTTGACGCCGAAGTCGCCTTAATCGGCAAGTTTCTAGAGCGATCCGCCTATCTCTATTTTTCCAATTCTTGGATCAAGCCCGCCCTAAGGGGCTTCGCCGTTGTCCCCGGCATCGCCACCGAAATTGAACAGAAAGCCGTCCAGGAATCTCTTTTCAAGGCCGGGCTATCGCAAGTTTATATTCTTGAAAAAGCCCTGGCAACGGCGGCCGGAGCCGGAATCAATATTTTCTCTCACAAGCCCGTGCTCGTGGCCGACCTCGGCGGAGGGTTAATCGAACTCTCGATTGTCGGATCGGGAGGAATCATCAGCCAAAGAACTCTAAAGACCGCCGGAGATCATATGAATAAAGTTATTTACAATTACATTTACCTCAAATACGGGATCATTCTGGGCGAGGCAACCTGTGAACAATTAAAAATCAATTTGTTGAATTTCGAGGACGAGGAAAAAATAACCACCATCAGGGGCAAGTCTTTAGAAACGGGCTTGCCAAAAACGGTGAGGATAAAAACTTCCGACATCAAAGAGGCGCTGCTCACTTCTTTTAATCAAATTATTGATACGATCAAAGAATTAATCGAGTCTTCGGCGCCGGAAATAGTGGACGAGGTTATAAGCGGTGGTATTATCTTGACAGGAGGCCTCTCCACTATCCGCGGCATCGACCGGTTTATCTCGCAGGAAATTAAAATAGACGTTACCGCTGGAGGGGGGCTTGAATATGCGACGATCTCCGGTTTGATGAAACTCGCGAGCCATGAGGAAGAACTTTCAAAGCTAATAATCCTTTAAAATCCGAGCTTGATTTTTACTTTCGACTGGTATAGAATGGAATTCCCCAAATTTGGGGTGCACTTTGACAATTTTGACAGTTTTTTATTCCAAGCCAATTTAATTTCATTTTTTTAGTCTTATTAATCGGGTTAGGAGTCCCGCCGCGTGCGGGACAATAAACTTTTTTAAGAGTTTGATCCTGGCTCAGGATGAATGTTGGCGGCGTGCCTGAGATATGCAAGTCGAACGTCCAGTCGCAAGACTGGAGTGGCGGACGGCTGAGTAACACGTAGGAATCTTCCCCAAAATAAGGGATAGCTCGTCGAAAGGCGGGGTAATCCTTTATGGTCCCGGCAATAGTCGGGTAAAGTAGGTAACTCTACGTTTTGGGATGAGCCTGCGGCTTATCACGGTAGTTGGTAGGGTAACGGCCTACCAAGCCTATAACGAGTAGCTGGTCTTAGAGGATGGTCAGCCAGAGGGGGACTGAGACACGGCCCCCACTCCTACGGGAGGCAGCAATCAGGAATAGTCGGCAATGGGCGCAAGCCTGACCGCGCGACGCCGCGTGTAGGAATAAGCTCTAACGAGCGTAAACTACTGTGGTAAGGGAAGAAGTTCCGCCTTTGGCGGGATTGACGGTACCTTACTAGAAAGGGGCCGCTAACTGCGTGCCAGAAGCGTCGGTAATACGTGGGCCCCAAACATTATCCGGTTTTACTGGGTGTAAAAAGTAGTGTAGGTGTTCTTTTAAGTTTTGTTTCAAATTCTACGGCCTAACCGTAGACAGGGGCAAAATACTGAAAGAATTGAGTTTTCTTTAGGGAGATTGGAACTCAGGGAGGAGTAGTGAAATGCGTTGATACCCTGGGGAACACCAGTGGCGAAGGCGAATCTCTGGAAGATAACTGACACTGAGACACGAAAGCTAGGGGAGCGAAGCAGATTAGAGACCTGCGTAGTCCTAGCTGTAAACGCATGCTTGCTAGCCGCATTTTTTGACCTTCGGGTCACAAGGTGTAGCGTAGGTAACCCGTTAAGCAAGCCACCTGGGGAGTACGGCCGCAAGGTTGAAACTCAAAGGAATTGGCGGGGAGGCACACAACCAGTGGAACATGTGGTTTAATTCGAAACAAACCGAAGAACCTCACCAGGGTTTGACATGGAAGAGTTCTAGTCCGATGAAAGTCGGATGATTCGCAAGAAGGCTTTCACAGGTGCTGCATGGCTGTCGTCAGCTCGTTCCGTGAGGAGTGCCCTTAAGTGGGACAACGAGCGCAACCCTTGTCTTGTGTTAAATCTATCACAAGAGACTGCCCTGATATTTTTATCGGGGAGGAAGGAGAGGCAGACGTCAAGTCAGCATGGTCCTTATACCCTGGGCTACACACATGTTACAATGGGAAGAACAACGAGGGCTGCCAAGTCGCAAGACCGAGCAAATCTCTTAAATCTTCCCTCAGTGGGGATTGAGGTCTGCAACCCGACCTCATGAACGCGGAATTGGTAGTAATCGCGGATCAGCTACGCCGCGGTGAATACGTTCTTGCCTCTTGCACACACCGCCCGTCAAGCCAACAAAGTCGGAAAAATTTGAATCCCGAGTTAATCGGGAGAGGATTCTTTCGGCGATGGGGGTTAAGTCGTAACAAGGTAACAGTTTTGGAAGAAGCTGTTGGATCACCTCCTTTCTAATTTTTTTACGTAAAAAAATTAGTGGCTCACTTGAACTCGTTTAGAGTTTACGTGCCACTTTAAATAAATTTCCTAACCCGTTTTATAGACTAAAAAAGCTCTTATTTGAAGAAAAGAAGTATCGCAAAAACGATAGCCGAGCCAAGCATTACTCCGGCTATAGCCAGCGTCTGCATAAGAATATAAATGGCGTGATTGTCAAGTCTTTTAAAGCCGAAATCATTGGGTCGATAGCTGCGTGAACTGAACTGGTGAAAAATCCAGTAGATCATCTCCCCCAAATTTCTTACCACAATATATGTACCTACCATAAGGAGCATAAATTTCAAACTCAAGATTCCAAGAAGAATTATAATGAGCAAAAGAGGAAAAAGTACAATTAAGTCGCCCTTTATGTAAAACGTAAACATTTTTACAAAAAAAGGCAGTTCCGAAAAAAACCATTTATTATCAACTTCTCTCATTTTAGTCACCGCTATTTTATATCTACTGGATTTCCCGGCTTGGGAAAATTAAATTCGTGCAGTCCGGTGGTTGGCTTATCCTCCGTGAAATGACGCCAGATAGATATTTCCAAGTAGCGATCGTCGTTGCTTCCTGCTGATCCGGGATAGATCACCAACTCGCCTGGTTCACTTCCGAAAAGACTCTCTACATATCTTACTTTCTTATGTATTCCATTTATAGTAATATCGATCTGTTCACCGTATTCATACTTCCCTTTTAGATAGGAATGCTTAATCAGAGTTTTTATATTCCCAAAATTATCGATATGGCCTATATAGAGACCGGAAAGTTCAGGAATTAAAGTCGATGACACCTCCTCTAAATCCATCTCATCCTCCTGCTCGTCCATAAGATGTGCAGCAATCCGCGCGTAGAGATCTCTTGAGTGAAATTGTCCTTGAATAGTAAGCCCTGCGTATTCAAATACTTCCTCAATACGATTTTTCACAAGAGAGAAATTGTAGCTCGCATTGGGACCGGTAATATATAAACCAGATTTTAGCCGGAGAATTAATGGCTTTGCTCCCTCTGCTTTTTTTAACGCATGGTCCGAATGTAATCGGGGATCTGTATTCTGAAAGATGACGGTCTCTAGAGGTTTGCCGAAGCGTTCTTCGATTTCCACGATCTGCTTGACTAAGAAAGCGGTATGGATAGAGGAAGGAGTAGAGTAGATAAAGCTAATGTTACCGCCATTGTGATTTTTCAGATACCCCTCAACCGCAGATCTCACTTCTTGTCGTGCCAACGTATCTTCCGCCCAATCCGCGATGATGATAAGTTTTTTCATTTTAATGTGATAAGAGGGTGCTTACGACGACAAAACTTGAAGCAAATATAATTATAACAGAAGCCGCAATTGCAAAATAATTATAAAATTTTGGGTTAGTATGTATTCCCATTAAGTCTTTGTTATTGGTAAATTTTAATAAAAAGAAAAATATCATAGGCAGGAGTAGTGCGTTCAAAGATTGCGTGTAAAATACGACAGCAAATAATGATACGGAGGGCAAAAGTACTATTGCTGAAGCCGCGAGAAGTTGAAAAAGGAACAGGCCGTAAAACATTTTTCCCCGCTCGAATGGTGCATCGATACTTCCGGTTATTCCGAAAAATTCTGAGAAAGCATATGCGGTAGTCAAAGATATGATGACAATTCCCATTATGGCTGCATTAAAAAGTCCCAATCCAAAAAGTAAACTGGCCAATTCACCGGCGAAAGGTTTTATCGCCAATGCGGCTTGCTCACCTGAAGTTAAGGCTACACCGTGGGTATACAATGTTGCCGCTGTTGCAACTATCATAAAAAAAGTAAAAAAATCAGTAAGAAAAGCTCCGAAATAAGTTTCTAACTGGGAAAATTTTAGTTTATCCGGCTGAAGATGTTTATCTATGATAAAACTTTGGACAAAAAATTGTCCCCAGGGAGTAATAGTTGTACCTAAGACCGCTATTGCTGCAAAGATGAACTCTTTTGACAATTTCACATCCAGGGGCACAAAAAGATTAAGGGTTGCCTTTCCCCAATCGGGCTGCGAATTAAAAGCTGAAAAAAGGTATGCGAAATAGAAAATTATTCCAAAAAGAAAGAGACGTTGATTTGTTTTGTAGCTCCCTTTGGTGATAAATAGAAAGGAAAAAAAAACTACTCCCAGGATTAAAAATAGGGGAGGAATATGAAACATCGTGGCTGTTGCTTTCAGAGCAGAGAAGTTTGCAATAACGGTACCAAGATTTGCTATTAAAAGTATTGAAAAAATGAGTATCGATATAACCGCCCCATATCTTTCCCGTATTAAATCGCCCAGTCCTTTCCCGGTAACAACGGCGATCCTTACGCCCATCTCCTGCGTGACGGCCAGAAGGAGAGTGATCGGAATAAGGATAATCAAAATGGAGTATCCGAATTGTGCACCAGCTAGTGAATAGGTAGCAACTCCAGCGGCATCGTTATCGGAGATGGCGGTGATCGTTGCCGGACCAAAAACACCCAAAAAAAGTAAAATTCTTAGTTTATATTTCGACCACAAAAATCTCATGATAGTTTGGGCAACACTAATTGGATTGCATCATCAAGAGTAACTATGCCTTGAATATGTCTATCGTTATCTATCACCGGAATAGCCGAAAGGCGGTACTTAATCATTTTTTTCAGTATAATTTCTTTTGATGAGGTAAGATGTGCCACTACAAGGTTTGGCACCATAAATTTGTAGATGGGTGTTTCATTATCTTCGAGAATCAACTCATGGAGATCAAATGCCCCTATAAGCTGTTGCTCCTTGTTTGTCACATAAACATAAGGAAGAAAAGAGAATTCGTCCGTTTTTTTCCTTATTTCCGACAAAACTTCCTTGACTGACCTATCTGAATCTACCGATATATATTCCGTAGTTATTATGCTTCCAATCGGTGTCTTTGCTAGACGCAATAAATATTGCATTTCCTTCCTCTTCTCGCTATCAAGCAACAAGAGAAGTTGCTCACGTTTTTTTGACGAAAGGGTCGATAACGCGTCCACGGCTTCATCAGGATCCATGAGTGATATTATTTTTGCTGCGCGCTCGGGGCGGGACTGACGAAAAAGCGAAGTCTGAAAATTGACATTGAGAAAGTTTACCACTTCGGCTGCCGTCCGATCATCAAGAATTTTAAGAAATTTCCTGATATTTAATATATTTGTCCGCTCAAGATAAGTGGCGAGATCCTCAGGTTTTATTTTTTCCAGTTTTTTTTCTTCTTTTTTGAGCAAGACTCTCCCATAGGCAAGTTCTATGGGCTGTATATCAGCCCACGAGAGAAATTGTGAGGTAAGCCGAATTCCTATAGAGAGAAGAAGCCTACTCATATAGATTTCCAATCCAAGCTGTCTCAAAATTCCTAATAACCCTATATCTACTCCAGCCACATATAAAAAAGGTTGCTCCTGAAGAGCAACATCGTTCACTCTCACGACTTTATTTCCTCTAAGGTCAATAATTTGTTTATCGAGCAAGTTTTTAAGTATGAAAAGTTCATTTGCCACCATCTCTTCCTGGAGATAATTTTTTTTGACGATGATACTCGAACGATCAATTCTATTGGTGTAGGTGACGGGAATGAATAGATCTTCACCCGATTCATTTCTGACTATTAGTTTTGTTATTTTGGGAGTATCGGATGCGAGAAAAGTCAGGTCTTTTAATTTGCCCAAAAAGATCAGATCTTCAGTATAGACTTTTTTATTCCGCAGCTCAGAGAAGTAAAGCATATTTCGATTATATAGGAACGAAGAATGGTTATGTCAATTTCAAATCTTTCCGCTACCTCTCAATTGTATCAGACTGTTTAATATTTTCCTCAGAACGGGTATTTTGATATGTTCCAAAGAATTTTCCCAGAATTCATTTGTTTTTTCTTTGGGAACTCCTCGAAGTTCATACTCGAAAGCTTGCCATGCATTTGCGAGTTTTCCTATCTGGTATAGTGAATCTGAATATATCGTTTGTTGAGGGCCATTCTCAAGAATATTCTCTTTCCACTCCAGATAAAGATTGGGCATATTGAGATCCTTAAAAACTTTTTCCATAAATTTGGATTCATCTTTCCAGCTGTATTCACGCACTTTTCTCCTACCACTCTCAAGGATAGGATCGCCGAATATTCCCTCAGCAAAATCATGAAAGATTGCCATAATAGTGAGCTTCTCCACATCCAAACCTAATAAAGGAGCAAGGATACGGGAAAGTATTGTTACTCGAAAGGTATGTTCTGCAACCGTCTCAGGGTCAGGCATCTTTGCATTAATCCAACCGGTTCTTTTTAGCCACTTAAGTTTTCCAGCTAAGATCATAAAATCTACTATCCGCTTTGGATTGACTAATTTTGTTTTCATCTTCACTATTTTACCATAAGCAATAACCTTCATGATATAATTCTCACTATATATTTATGGACTGCTA
>Ga0209542_10012638_pt1 | contig 14719 bp, 21 predicted proteins | sample RifCSPhighO2_01_FD_184028 | JGI IMG/M metagenome (GOLD analysis project Ga0209542, IMG submission 184028) | Soil microbial communities from Rifle, Colorado - Rifle CSP2_plank highO2_0.1 (SPAdes) (version 2) | ecosystem: Environmental > Terrestrial > Deep subsurface > Rock core/Sediment ...
TTCACTCAGCCGCAAAATTTCTTTTTTGTTCGAATCGATCTTGTCCTTATTTATCATTATCTTGGTTCGCAGGTAGCTGATTTCCTTCTCCACTTCCATCTGTTTGCCGATTTCTGACAGCCTGCCCGCCAGTTCCTGTATCCTTTTCTCCCGCTCTTCCAGCTCCGCCTCTATAGCTTCAACCTCCTTCTGCAATTTCTCGTTTTCCGTCTCCTTCTTTCCAATTTCCTCGTCCCACGTCTTCAAATTTTCTTCGAAGTTCGTGAATTTTCTTTTCGACAGACTCGCCTTCATGATGACAAGCTGCTTCTGCAACTGCTGGTAACGGAGCGCCGTGTTTCTTTCCTCTTCCAATCGCTTGTACAAGTCATATCGTTCTGTAATGACAATCTCAGCTTCCTTCAGCTTCGCGTCCACAGCCTCGAGGTCGCGTTGCGCTTTCAACTTTTTGTCTTTGTATTCTGCAATTCCGGATATCTCGTCAATTATTTCACGTCGCTCGAGAGGATTGCGTTCGATAATATCAGTGATGTCCCCTTGCAAAACGATGTTGTGGCCGTCTGCGTAGATTCGGACGAGCGCAAGCATGTCGACAATTTTCTCTCGCGTCGTCGTTCGTCCGTTGATTTTGTAAATGCTGACTCCTTTGCGATTGACTTTTCGCGTGACTGAAACTTCTTGTTCAGGAAAAGGGAAAACTTTTTTTGTGTTGTCGAGATAAAGAGTCACTGCAGCGATGTCAGCGGCCGTTTTTCCAGTGCCTCCATGGAAAATCAATTCATGAAGCTTGCCAGCGCGCAGGCTACGGGCAGACGTGCGGCCGAGAACGAAAGCGATCGCATCCAATACATTACTTTTTCCAACGCCATTCGGCCCACACACAATATTAAATCCAGGTAGCAGAGGAATGCTCACGCGCTTGTTGAAGCTCTTGAATCCCTGAAGAACAATGCGAGTAATCATCGTCCTCGTTCCGCGTTGCAAAGTTTCCTGGATTTGTTCTGTTTGTTCTGCCTCTTGCTGAGTCAGTTCGACCACACACCTTAGATAAAATATATTTAACCTTTTCTTAGTAAATAGTTGTAGAAAAAATAGAGCTGAAAAGGAAGGAAGATGATTAAATGGGAAGAGCAGAATACCGTTTGCACATTGGTCATACTATTCCTGGCAGTCGCAATTTGGAGGAAGAAGAGACAGAAAGGACTTTTCAAAGCACGCGTGTATACTATAGAAGGTTTGCAGCCCGGCAGGTCGTTGCGTCTTTGCTAGCTATTGAAAAATTGCGAGCATTAGTTTACGAGACAGACCCTGAAAAGAAATGAATACCCAATCTTAAACTATAAAATTAAACTGTAAAATATTTTTCAAACTTTTTGTCGATAGTAAAAATTCCTAAATGAAGTCCTGAATCGACATATGCCCATGCGATCACGGCAGTCTCGAACGCCTGCAAAAATTTTCCTGTGTGCAAGAAATGAACTGCGTCACCAAAGTAAGCTTCCGCCAGTTGTTTGAGTTCTACTGTCTGCTTGTTTTCTCCCTGACCGTCCGCAAGTTTCAAGCTTTCCATAACCTGCTGCATCTTGGCAATTTCCTTTTTTGCAGCTTCTTCTAGCGTTGTCATGCTCTCTAAAAAGCTTTTATACTGCAATATTAAATCGTTAATTGTGCTTTTTGCTAGCAAGGTGTCGTCATGGAAGTCATAAGCTCCAAGCAGCTCGGCTGGATTTTAATCGGCACCGCGGTTGCAATATTTTTCGTGCATTCCTTCATGGTCAACGAGATACTCGCCCTGCAGGGACTTCTTCATCAGGACTGCACTCTTCCTGAAAACATCTGTCCGTTCAAGAGCAACATACCCATTCCTGCAGTAATCGGCTACATAATTGACGTAGGCCTGGCTGGTTTCGGTGTCTTTTTGATTGCCAGCAAGAGGCAGACGGAAAGAATTGCGGTGGAAAGCCAGCACAAGTGGAAGAAGCTCGTGAAGGAACTTGAAGGGGAGGAAAGACAAATTTACTCACTCATCGGCACGAGCGGAGGGTTCATTTTCCAGAACGAGCTTGTCGACAAGAGCGGGATGAACAAGGTGAAGGTCACGAGAATTTTGGACAAGCTTGAGACGAGAGGACTTGTTGAACGCCGCAGGAGAGGAATGGCTAACGTCGTCGTGTTGAAATATTCTTAAGTTTAAGTCTTTAACTTTCGTTCTATAAACGTTGAAAAATATGGTTACCGTTATCAACGCAAAGGCTTACAGAAGGTCGCCTCGAGTAGAAGAACAGGCAAAAGAAATTTACGAGCAGCTCCTTGTGCATCCGACAAAAAGGTTCAAAAGCGGAGGACGCGGAAGCGACCCGCGAAATCTCGCTGTGAGAATGTATATAGATCATCTCCGTCAGGAAGGGACGAGCCCAAAAGAAGCTTACACCGTATTGAGAAAGCGATTCAAGTATACAATTATTGCAGCGAAAGGCGTTGTAGCCGACATTTTTCTTCTCTTAACAGAAAAAGATGGATAACACACCGAATATATTTACTCACTTTGCAAATTATGGAATAATTGTTAACTCGCCAACATTTGTAAACGAGCGATTGTGAGAAAATGCCTGAGGAAAATGAAAGGGAAAATGTAGTATACACATGTCCTATGCACCCCGAAGTACGTCGCGACAAGCCAGGCATATGTGCTGAATGCGGGATGGCCCTCGTACCTCATGGTAGAATTCATTGATTGGAGTGGAAGAAATGGCAAAAGATGTAGTATGCGGAATGTATGTGGATGAAAACAAAACTCCGTTCAAAATAGAGCAGGACGGAATAATGTATTATTTCTGTAGCGATAATTGTCTCAAAACCTTTTTGAAACCGCAAGTTGAGATGAAAAAACTGAAATATGTGGCAATTTTTAGCTTAGTGATCGGATCACTGACAGCGCTTTTTGAATATGTTTACATGATTGATTGGTTTGGCATCCCTAATTACATTTGGCTGTTCCTGTTGGCTACTCCAGTCCAGTTTATCGGTGGATGGAGATTTTATTTAGGAACAAGAGATGCGATAAAAGCAAAACAAGCGAACATGGATACCCTTATTGCAATAGGGACAACTGCAGCATGGGTCTATTCAACAATCTACGCCTTCCAAGGAATTCTTTGGTCGACAATATTTCCCAAAGTAACTGCCGGCGGTCCTGAAGTTTATTTCACCGAATCTGGTTTAATTATCGGTTTTATTCTTCTCGGCAAATACCTGGAACACATTGTAAAAGGAAAAGCATCTCATGCGATAAGAAAGCTAATGGATTTGCAACCAAAAATGGCGACTGTAGTCAGAAACGGAAAGGAAGAACAAATTCCTGTGGAACAGGTAAAGGTTGATGACATTATAATTATCAAACCAGGAGAAAAAATACCTGTTGATGGAGAAATTGTTGAAGGATATTCTGCAATAGATCAATCAGCAATAACAGGAGAATCGATGCCTGTCACAAAGAAAGTTGGAGATGAGGTTATAGGAGCAACAATAAACAAAAGCGGTTTGATAAAAGTAAAAGCAACAAAGGTTGGAACAGAAACCACATTGTCACAAATTGTCAAAATGGTTCAGGAAGCGATTGTGTCAAGAGCTCCGATGCAGAGACTTGCTGACAAAGTTTCTTCTTATTTTGTCCCAGCAGTTATAATTATTTCAGTTGGCTCTTTCTTATTCTGGTATTTTGTTGTCGGTTTGCCTTTCTCTTTAGCGCTTACAATACTCATTGCTGTTTTAATAATCGCCTGCCCTTGTGCATTGGGAATTGCGACTCCGGCAGCCATAATGATTGGTGCTGGCAAAGGAGCGCAGAACGGAATTTTAATCAAGAGCGGAGAATATCTTGAGAAAACTTACAAACTTGATGCGATAATCTTTGACAAGACCGGAACATTGACAAAAGGAGAGCCAACAGTAACTGATATTGTTGCCTTAAGTTCTGATGAAAACGATGTGCTTCAATTAGCGGCCATGGCAGAAAAAGGTTCTGAACATCCTATCGGAGAAGCAATATTAAAGAAAGCGGAAGAAAAGAAAATAAAAATTCCAGAATTGAAAGGTTATGAAACTGTTGCAGGCAAAGGAATAAAAGCCATTTACATGAACAAGACAATCCTGGTTGGGAATAGAATGTTTATGAAAGACAATGGAATTGATTCTGGGAAAATCGAACCTCAGAATCAAAAACTGGAGGAGGAAGGAAAAACTGCAGTAATTGTTTCATATGGGGAAAAAATAATGGGCATAATTGCGGTTGCTGACACCACAAAAGAATTCTCGAGAGAAGCGGTGGAAGAACTGAAGAAAATGAAAAAAGAAGTTTGGATGATTACTGGCGACAATGAAAGAACGGCCAAAGCAGTAGCGAAACAATTAGGAATTGAAAATGTCATGGCTCAAGTTTTGCCGCAAGATAAAGCAATGAAGGTCAAAGAATTGCAACAAAAGAGAAAAATTGTAGCTGCCGTGGGCGACGGAATTAATGACGCACCTATGCTTGCCCAAGCCGATGTAGGAATTGCGGTCGGGGCTGGAACTGATATTGCGAAAGAAACCGGTGGAATAGTCCTAATCAAGAATGATTTGAGAGATGTCGTGACTTCTATTGATCTTAGCAGAAAGACTGTGAGAAAGATGAAAGAGAATTTGTTCTGGGCTTTCATTTATAATGTCGGCCTGATACCGATTGCTGCTGGAATTCTTTATCCTTTCCTCGGAATTTTGTTGAATCCTATATATGCAGCTATTGCGATGGCATCCAGTTCGATTACAGTTGTCAGCAATTCAATGCTTCTTAATCGGTACAAGCCAAAAATCAAATAAAATTGGGCACAACATCGTCGCCCTGTTGTTCTTATTTGAATTTCTTTGCAGCCCAGTTATACATCAATGCAAATACGTAACCAAATACAAAGGCCCAGACTAGCGTAAGTACCAGATAATATAACATAAGACTCCAATTACTCCAGAAATTTGGATAGAGCAAATTCATGAAAGAAGGTTGCCCTAGAAGTCCATGCCATACATATCCGGACAGGTCTAGCAGGAAAGCAACTAGCGTAAAGGTTACTGCAAGAACTTTTGGATTTAGTCTTTCAACCATAATTTATTTTTCTTTTTTTAGGGCTTAAAATGCTCCCAACGAGCAAAGAGTCAAATTCGAAGTGCTCCAACACTCAGATGATTTTTTACACTTGCAAGAAATTATTTACACTTGTAAACAATTCTTACACTTGTAAATAACATTGTTGGAAAAGTATTAATGTTTTCCTAAGGTTTCTCAAGGATTCCTCAAAGTAAAGCTTAAATCCTTTACTAACAAGCTATTTTTTGATAACTATGAAATTGAAGAATAGAGACCTTGCCTATACTGGTATAGACGGTGCAATTTCAGCTGTTGGCTGGAGAACAGTCGAATGGCTAACCGAAGTATTGTATAAAACAAATGACCAAGTTGCAAGTTTGCTTTATAGAGGTCGTGATGCTTTGAAATTAGCTAACCAAAGTGGTCTTGATGTAATAAAGCCACAAGATGCTTATACTGTTCAAAGGATAGGTCTTGAAAACGGTCAAAGATTTTTAAGTGATACTATTGCAAAAAGACCCGATTTAGGTTTATCCAATTATCTTCAACAAGTCGGAGATATGATTAAAGGAATAGATACGAATTCTATTTCTTCCTCTTTGGTGAAGGATACTGCTGGTAAGGTAGCGAATCAGTTAGAAGCAACAGCGTTCGGTGTCGACCCATCTGTAGTAAGTCTTCAAGTATTACTTGCAGGAGCGATAACAGTCATTCCAACTTACTATACACTCAAATGTCTTTATTATTATGGAAAACATAGAAAGTCTACACAAGAGGTTCCGTTTATTGAAGATGATTAATTAGGTGAAAATATGCCTTGGCAATCTTATGAAGTAAAAGCAAGTGACGAAAAATTTGCTGGTTCTTTATCAGATTATATAGCTGGTTTAGGCGAAAGAGTCTATGACAGAGAATTGAATAATGTATCAATACCTCTTTCAAATGGAGTTTTAGAAGTAAAAAGACCACATTTGAAAACTACACGAATGCATTTGACTTTTACTCCAACTCAAGAACAATTGTTTGGATTGTATTCTCAGATTCCTTCCGTATCGAAGGATTTGGCATTGAAAGATTATTTCCAGCAAGAATTTTATGTAAAAAGAAGTTTGGGAAATGGAACAGAAGGAGAAAAAGTCGATTTCAGACTAAAAGTTTCACCGAATTTGAAAAGAGCAGACCGTTGGAGATATGAAGAAAGGGAAAAAGATTCTTTCACAGCAGAAGTTGTGTTTCCAGAATCTTTGACGAGTGGAAAGAGTGTTGAATATGATGGTTACAGGACAAGATTGGGTATTGATGATGAAAAACACGAGACTGCTTCAGCAATTGCAAAGCAGATGAGAAGAGAAGGACATAAGATAGCGATAAGAGAGTTCGAATGCGTAAAGCAAACTTGCATTTCGCCGAGAGAAATAAACTCTACGGGCTTTGTAGAAGCTATGAAGAGAGGCAATGGAATTGAATATTTTGTTTCAAGTTGGGATTCCAATTATTCGATGGAAGAGAGATTGAAAAATGGTCTCACGCAAACTTTGAATTTAGAGGCAAGTCCAGAACTGATTGATATTAGTCTTACTGGGCGTATGCATTATGATTTGTCAGATAGTCTTCAAGATTTTGTGAAGGGAATGAATCTAACAGTGCAACCTGATTCAGTTGTGCATTTAGATAAGAAGGCTGAGACAACTCCGTATAGAATAGCCAAAGGTATTTTGCGGGGAATCGGAATGGCGTTGGAGTTTGTAGTTGTAGAACCGCCAACGTATATTGCAAGAAAACTTGTAATAGAACCACGAAAAGAAAGAAAGGAACTTGAAAGACAAGCCGTGCTGGAAACTTTGAAAGAAGGACAAATTTATCGTGGCACTTATGATAGTTGTTTGATTCAAATGGACCCTGTTTGTATGATAAAAAGAACAGAAAAAATCAAAGCAGAAAAGCAAACAACGCCTGTTCAAACTTCTTGATGTTAGGTGAAAAAAATGCGAACAGTATTTCAAACAGTTTCATATTCAAAGTTTGCCCATATTCTAACATAAAAATGAATTAAGTTATTAATTATTTAATCCTTTTAGAATTTCTATTTGATAGTAAATCTGCTCCCAACGAGCACCACTTCAGCATTAACATTTGGGGGATTTTAATTACAGGTGTAACTATTTTTTGTATACTTCCTTTCTGTGCTCGAAAATGTGAAAAATTACCAAATTCCCCTCAATTTCGTAAATGATTCTGAACTTGCCGACTCTCTCGCTTCGCAGCCCTTTGTAAGTGTGTCTCAACGGCTTGCCAAATTGTGGGTTTTCAAGTATTTTCCTAACAGCCTTCTCAAGATGGTTTCTTAATTCACCCTTGAGTCTTTTAGTATCCTCAAGAAATCTATCAGTAAACTTAGGAGTATAGCTCATTTTCCATCTACTATCTTCTTGAACTCTTTCCAGCCATGAAGTTTCCCGCTTTTCTTCTGCCTTATACTTTCATCCAATTTCCTTACAAGTTTAGGGTTTCTCATAATCTCCCATTCCTCTTTCAATGTCATGATTTCATTCTCCATTCTATTCAACTTAGGCAATAACTTCTTGTTGATTACTTGTCTATAGTTTTCAAATTTTCTCATGAATATAATCAGTATTTTGAATATTAAAGTTTGATATCATCGATCAATGAAATAGTATTAACATTTAGGGGATTTTTCTCTGTTTTATCTTTTACCTGTTGTCGCCCTGACCGACGATTTTTCCACGTTCCATTCGAGAGAGCAGCTTCTCGATATTATTCTGCGCTACCTCGTCAAGAGAGAGATTGAATTCTGTCGCGAGGTTCGACAGATACCACAGCACGTCGCCGAGCTCCTTCGCAACGTCTTGCTTGAATTCCTCGTTGTTGACTTCAATTCCGTCACGAATAACTTTCTTCAACTTGTTCAGCAGTTCTCCGACTTCCCCTGAAAGGCCGAGAGCAGGATACTGCCAGTTCTTGTCTTGGTCCGGATAAATAGCAGTCTTGCGCGACTGTTTCTGGTAAGTTTCAAAATCCATTTCTTCGACCCTTCCTACGACCTTAATTATTTATATGACTCGTTACTTTTAAATACCAGAAAACAAATTCAGATTAGAGTGCTGTCATAAGAGAAAAAAATTCGAATCTGAAAATTAAATTTGCTGCGAAAGGAAAAAAAGAGACTGTGTATAAGAAAGCCCAAAAGCATCACTATGAAACGAGCACTGAAGTCGACCTGCGCGCGTTCGCACTTTCATTTCTAGTTTTTGGCCTGATAATGTTTTACTTCGTTTATATCCGCGGACAATCGTTTGATCTTGCTTTTTCCAATCGAGCATTTGCAATCGCAGCAGTCTTTCTTATTGGCTCGTCATATATCATCGGTCCTCTTGCAAGATTTTCCAAAACATTTGCCAAAAAACTTCAATATCGCAAACCTCTCGGGCTTTATGGCTACTCATTTGCAGTTATTCACATACTCCTTTCACTTCTTATTGTTCCGGGCGAGGAACTTGCTAGCAACAGTCTCTCTCTTTTCTTCGGCATGATTGCAGTTCTAATTTTCAGCTTTGTCGCGGCAAGTTCGATGGTCAAGTCGATCGATGCTTTTGGTTTTGACCGTTGGCAAAAAATTCAGAGAATGGGCTATATTGCATTTGTTTTGGTCATTCTCCACTTCACAGTTCTCGACAACATGGCTTTCGTCAACAGGCAGCTCGGACAGATAACTCTTGCATTCGCGTTGCTTGTGATTCTTGCAAGAATTTTGACAATATTTTTCAAAAAAGTAAAAGGCAGATAAAAGAAAAAGAAATGAAAGAAAAGAGGGAAGATTTAGAGGGAAGACTTATTAACTTGACTGCCGATTAATTATCGTGACAAAAATGAAATTTTTTATTACTTTCATTACGATGCTTCTGTTATCGACAGCTTTTTCTTCGCTTGCTTTAGCTCATGCTGACGAAGCCACTAGGTCTGTTGATGAAGTTGTGGCAGAAATTCTCAGCAAGCAAAACGTCGCAACAATCAGCCAGTTAGATTGCACGAAAATTTTTGATGCGGAGTTTGAAGAGCTTGGTGATGCAGTGATGGAGAGAATGGCAGGCAGTCACGAACTGCACGAGCAGATGGACGCGATGATGGGAGGAGAAGGATCAAAAAGTCTACGACAGATGCACATTGCGATGGGAGAGAATTGGCTTGGCTGCAGAACTGGTGCCGATTTTCAAGGAATGATGAGCGGTGGGATGATGAGTGGTGGAATGATGCCTATGATGATGAGGATGATGGGAAATTATTATCCTGCCTATTTTGCCGGATATAACACGTTGTTGACTTTTGGCATTGTTGGATGGGTTTTATTTGCTGTTTTGCTTGTGTCGATTGCGTTTGTTCTGACAGGAAAAATTAAAATTCAAGCTAAGACTCATAATAAGCGGAAATGAAAAGTGAAACTAGTTTCATAGCTAGGGGTATGTGCTGTTTCTGACTATAAAATTCAGTGAAAAACTATGAAAGTAATAATTAATACAACTTGGCTTAGCGTTGTGATTGTCGTCGCTCTCGTGGCGGCGACTGGATACTTGCTCGCTCAATTGTACTTGCCAAAGACAGGTTACACAGTGGCAGCAGGAGCACAGCCTCAAACAAATTCACTGAACGTTTTCCAAGGCAGAATAACGAATGCGAAAGTAAGCGTAGGAAGGCTTGAAGGCACTACCACTTATGACGCTAATTGCCTTGGCACTCAGACCCAGACAGAATGTGATGCAGGAATAAGAACTGCCGAATATGGAGAGTTGAACTTCCACTATACGCATAACATGGCAACACAGCCTTGCCTGCACATGTTTGGCGCTGAAAAAGTAATAGTCGAAATTCTCGACTCAGAGGGAAATGCGAGAATAACAAGAACGATCGACGTTAACGACATGGGGATGATGCATTGATGGTTAGCCTGTTCGGAAATTTGTTTCAAGCGAAATGCGCTGACTGCGGGATGAAGCTTACGGAAGAGATGGAAGTGTTCGAGTGGGATGGAAGGAAGTTTTGCTGCGACAACTGCAAGCGAAACTTCCGAGTCAGAACAAACACCGGCCATGCGGGCGGAGCAAGCTGTCATTAGCTGAAAAGAAAAATTAGGTGAATAAAATGCTAGCCAGGAATAAAAATAAATTTGCATTATTTGGAATTCTTTTGTTTTCTTCACTCTTTTCTACAGCGATTTTTTCAAACGCTGCGATGGCACACTGCCCGCTATGCACTCTTGCAACGGGTGCAGCTGTCGCGACGGCCCGATGGTATGGAGTGGACGACTTGATTGTCAGTACTTTCATCGGCGGGACGATTATTTCAACTGGATATTGGATGAACAATTGGCTTAACAGGCGCAGCAATGGCAAAGGCTACTTGAAGTTTCAGCTTCCGATACTGATTCTATTCTCGTATGTGACAGTCATCCTTTCGCTTTACTTTACAGGCTTTCTTGGTAATACATCAGCACAATTCACTCTTTTCGGAATAGACAAGCTTTTTATCGGCGCGACGATCGGTAGCATTGCAACCATTGTTGCTTTCACTTTGCATGACGCACTCAGGAAGCAGAATGGCAATAAAAATTACCTGCCGTTCCAAGCCATCGTTCTCGCGTTCGTCCTTCTCACTGCAAGCGTCGGATTTTTCTACACTGCTGGATGGATAATTTTGTGAGGTGAGCATTTTGGCAAAGAGGAAAATAAAAACGTCGGGAAAAAAACTGACTGACGAAATCAAGGCAGACTTGACTTACAAGGAGGACTTGAGCGTTGCTGTCATGAACCTCATTGCGATAGAGGAGCACCTTGCCTTCACTGCTATGAAAACCGGAAACGACATTTATCTTGACGTGCTGAAGGAAATACGGAAGTTGCGAGTGACGTTGCTAAAAAAGCTGATTGGCTCTCCGGAAGGGGAGCTTTGGTGCATAAGCAAGCACTTGCTCTCTGCGACGATGCGACTGATGGAAAGTTCGACGAAACATCTGGGCGAAGACAATGAAGAGGCGATGAAGCTTGAGAAGAGCGCGTTTGATCTTTACAGTTTGTTCTGGTTTTTGAACAAGGGTGCGGAAAAGAAGTGAAAGAAAGAAGAAGTGAAGAGCATGGGCATATTGGAGAATTTGCAGAAGAAAGCAGCTAAAAGGAAAAATAAAAGTTGGAGCGCGAAATTGAAGAAAACTTTGGAAGATGTGGTAGCATGCTGCATGGAAAAATGAAAAAGAAAAATGAAAACGAGTTGCAAGAAGGGAAAAGGATAGGAATTTTTGGAGGAATCAGCGGAGGACTTGGCGTGCTTGGCTTGCATAATGTTTGTCATGCCGCGTGCGAGGCTGTTATTATTGCGCTGGCTGCTGTAGGGATTGGCGTGGTCGGAATGCCGCTGCTGTTTTTGCAGGACTACAGCCTGTTCTTTTCGATTATGGGAATTGCATCCGCCGGAGCGGCAATCGGTTATTATGTCTGGAAGAAGAAAACTTGCGGAATGATTTTCGGCAGAAGGCAGAATTTCTGGCTCGCTTTCAATGTTGTTGTGATGATTGTTAGTTTCGGATCTTTGTTTGCAAACTTCGGGCTGATCGTGGTTTAAATGACAAGAAAAAACAAAACAAAAAATAAAATCTCGTTTGAAATGAGCACAACAACTCTGATACTGATAGTGAGCATAATAATTTTTTCAGTAGTCGCGTACTTTTTCGTGAGCAGATACGGGGCCAATTATCAGAGTGCGTTGGCAGCTGAAAATCCGAACGACATCTGCAAGGCTCCGGACGGCTATACCGAAGAGGCGTGGCGCGATCACATGTTGCACCATCCCGAGAGATATAAGCAGTGTTTGGCTAGTTAATTTTAGTTGCACAAAAAAAAGGAAAAAAAAATGAGGTGAAAGAAAATGAAAGTAAAAACAACCCATGTCATTGGTGCTTTGCTAGTGATGGGCATAATCGTGACAGGTTACTACTACTTCACCCAGGTACAGCAAGTGCCGCAGGGACAAGTTACAAAATTCGAGCAGTACGCCGAAGATTTGGGGCTCGACTTGCAGCAGTTCAGCTCATGCCTGGACAGCGGAAAGTTCAAGGACGAGGTGCAGAGCGATTTCAACGACGGACGTTTGTATGGAGTTGACGGCACGCCGACATTCTTCGTAAACAGCAGGATTGTCGTAGGTGCTGTGTCGCTCAGTGAGCTCAAGCAGGTTGTCGACCAGGAGCTTGCAAATCCGACAAAGAATATCGAGATAAAGACTGGAAGCAATCCGCTCCGAGGAAGTCCGAGCGCCAACTTGACGATCGTCGAGTTCTCTGACTTCCAATGTCCTTACTGCGCTCGCGCTGAAACGACTATGAGCCAGCTCTTGCAGCAGTATCCAGGAAAGATCAAAGTATACTACCGCGACTTTCCTCTCTCATTCCACGCCTTCAGCGAGCAGGCAGCTGAGGCGAGCAGATGCGCGGGAGAGCAGGACAAGTACTGGGAATATCACGACATGCTATTCGAGAAACAAAGCGAATGGTCTTCGGGATAAAAAATAAAAATGAAAAATATTGAGGTGAAAATAAAAATGAACAAGGAAATGTTACAGAAAGGTATATTGATATTCGCAGGCGCGGGGCTCGCGTTTTCAGGCTACCTTTCGTACATCGAGCTGAGCGGGCAGGGAAGCAGCTGCGGATTTGTTCAGCAAATTCTCGTGCTGCCGACTTGCGTGTACGGCTTCATGATGTACGCAATAATCTTCGCGCTCGCGCTGGCAGTAGTTACGATGAAGAAATAAGAAAGAAAGAAGAAGGGAAGGATGACAAATTTCGTTTTTATTTATTTATTGAGAAATCTGCAGATCAGCTTCAATTAGTTTAAATTTACTGTTCTAATTCACTGCCGTATTGCGCCAATGACTTCTTCAGCGCTGTTGAATGTCTTGTCTGGAAGACTATCTGCAAGCTTTTTCTCATGCTCTGGAACGTCTGACCAGTTGTTGCATGCGGCTAATATCTCAACCTTTGACGCTGGATATTTGACATGACTTTTCAGATGTTCTAGAGTTTCGTTTGAAAGTACCATTTTTTCCAACACCTAGCCTAAAGTAGTGAATGAACCTTTATAAATCAGCCGATTTCTACCGCGTTTCACAAGGTCTAATATCCGTTTATGGCCAAAAACTGGACTTCCTACCAAATAGAAAAGCTTAAATACTGTTACTTTTCAGTAGTTAATATAGATTGGAATGATAGGTGGAAAATCAAACAAGCAAGTTCCTGAAGCAAACACACCGGAGTTCATACGCGTTGTTTACGATGAGAAAGGAAATGCGATAGCAGTGAAGCCGGCAAACGCTTCGGTAATGCAGAACTTCATTCCAGACAAGACTAACGGAACTAACACAGTCGCAGTCGGTGTCGGGGGTTCGCCTCAATCTCGTTTCATTTTGCCAGCTGCTCTCGAGCAGTGGCTCACTCTCATAAGCAAAAACATCCTCGTTTTGAAGTCAGACGTCGAGCGCACTCACGCAATGCAAAACCAGCTTTTCGAGCAAATCGAACAAATTAAAAACCTTCCAGCTCCGACAGTCACGACAACGCAGCAAGCTGTTGATTTTTCTCCAATTGTCCAGCAAATAGCAGAGCAGAAGATGCTCTACAAGCTTCTTGCAGACCAGGTCAACACCATGAACGAGATCGTTGACATGATTGCGAAGGAATTCTCGCAGCAAAAGACATTCACGCGCGAGCTCGCGACAAGGATGCAGGAAATTAATGACAATTTTGCAGACAGTTTTGCACGTGTGAAAAACATCGAGACTGACATCGAGTCGTTGAGAAGCGAGACGATGCAGAGATTCAGCTATGCCGAGGACAAGACGACAAGCATGCACAGGCAGCTTGCCGCGAGCAGCGACAGGACGGAGGCCGACATGATCGCGCTTCACGACGTCGTTACAGTTATGAACGAACGCATTGCGGAGATGAGCGAAAAAATCAACGCGCTCAACGGAATTAAAGCGGAGATTGCTGAAATGATCGAGCACAACCGCATTGACGTGAAGGTCGACAGGCAGTTGCTGATTGAGAAAATTGTTGGCGACGTGACGAAGAGGCTGAAGACCGAGATGAGGAACGAGCTGAAGAAGGGCATGAAGGCAAAGACGAAGATCGAGGTCAAAATAAAAGTAAGGAAGTTGAAGAAGAGAAAGAGCAGAAAATTGCATAAATTGCATAGAAAGTTGAAAAGAAAAACAGCAAGAAAGATAAAAAGATTTGCGAAGAGAAAAATTTCGAGAAAGATTAAACCAAGAAAAATCAGAAAAACAACTGTAAGAAAAGTAAGAAAAATTAACAAGACTGCTTTGATGAAAAAGCTGGTGAAGTCGGAAATTACTAGTTATGGGAACGCGCTTGTCGTAACTGAAAAGAAGGCTGCTAAGTACGGCCGCGCTGTGTTCGACATTGCGAAGAACATGAACGAGAACGTTGTGCTGATTATGCAGGACAAGCTTAGCGAGGCGGATGGTTTCGAGCAGATAACCTACGACGCCATAGACAACAGCGAGGCGGTTTTCATC
>Ga0209542_10012640_pt1 | contig 14718 bp, 19 predicted proteins | sample RifCSPhighO2_01_FD_184028 | JGI IMG/M metagenome (GOLD analysis project Ga0209542, IMG submission 184028) | Soil microbial communities from Rifle, Colorado - Rifle CSP2_plank highO2_0.1 (SPAdes) (version 2) | ecosystem: Environmental > Terrestrial > Deep subsurface > Rock core/Sediment ...
AAAAAACCAACTTAAAAAATTAAACCAAATATAAGCAAAAATAAAAGCGAGGCCAAAAAAATTAGCAAATATTGTCTGAGATGGTGTTAAAAATTTGAGAAAGAGAAAATTGATGAATACTAAAAAGATCAGGAGTACTAGACTATTGAAAATCCAAGGGAGCAGTGTAATTGGATGCGCTCTAAGCACCAAAATTACTTGCTCATTTGGATGCTGTGTCTCAAATCTATAACTTGGTTTAATACAAAATGCATGTAGGAAGTTGTGAGACGGTTGAAGATTACTCATCAAAACTATTATATAACAAAATGCCCTGGCTACGACCTACTTTCCCTACCCGCTAAGCGGGTCAGTATCATCGGCGCTGACTCGTTTCACTTCCTTGTTCGGGATGGGAAAGGGTGGGACCGAGTCGCTCCAGTAACCAGAGCAATAATTATTATACCATCTAACCTTTAAAGTTAAAAGTATCTATTTATAAGTAGTTTTATTTTTAAACAAAATATTTTTGGGAATCTCAAATAAGCTTGGGGTTGGGGCCTCTCCCTTACTGCATGAATTCAATAACGAAGAAAGGGGGTTTTTAGATTTTCCCACCGAAGGAATTGGCAGAACTCGATTTAAATTAGAAAAGATAAAATTTGGGTCAAGGATATTTGATGATAATAAACCCTCAATCATTGCAACCTGTTTTGAGATACCACAAATTTTCTCTCCCGAATAGCTTCCCTGCTTCCAAATATATAGGCAGTCACCACTTAGAAGATAGTTTTGTATCTCCTTTTTTTCATCTACCTTAAGATATATTTTTTTATCTCTAATATCTGCGCTTAACACTGCAGTATCGGTTGAGAAAGAACAGTGGAGTGGTCCTGTTAAATTGAACTTAGCTGATCCTGTGGCTTTTTTGAAAACATTTAAACCATCTCGAATTTGCGTTTGTGTCGGAGTTGGTTTTAAGTTGTATTCTAAAAAGCTTTTTTGTTGGACACCAGCGTCGGTCAACTTCAATAAAATCGCTAAGACAACAATAATAATCGGTATAATTATTGTTGCCCGAGAAATTGTCTGCAGGAAATTGTCAAATCCCTTATTTTGATCTTTCATATTAAATTTAAAATAGCTTATCTGTATCTTCTTTTTTTCCTTCTGGTAGTAAATCAAAACTTTTTATCTCGGGTAATTCTCTGCCTACGATATGTTGTAAATCACCGTGTATCTCTAAAATATTATCGATTACTGATCTAATATTTTTCTCCTGCTTGGCCCATTTTTTGGTAAACCACCTTCGTTCCGTTTCTAAATCTTCCTGCAGTTGACTATAGGCATCATTCATCGCTTCCAAGTGCTGAAAGAATTCTTTGCCAGATAAATAATTCCATAATATTTCTTTCTTACCTTCTTTTCCAACAAGTGAAGATTTTACAGATGCGATATCTATTAGTTTATTCCTTAAAAGCAAGCCTAGAGTTAGCACCATATCAAAACCTCCGATCAGAATACCATTCTTTTCCTGAAAATTCTTTATACCCTTAGGTAATGCTTGAGAAATTATAATCGCTACATCTGCTTTAATCTGGCGCTTATCTTCTTTCAATTTTGCTATCCAACCATCGCTCCAATCCTTAGTTCTCTTCGACTCCCAGACAATTATTCCACAAGTTCTACCAAAATTATTTTTGACAATTTGGAGAACATCAGCTCCTCTGATTCCGGTCGGAACGTCCTTGATCTCATCATAAGGAAATTCTCTGTTTAATATATTCTTCAGTTCAATTTCCAATACATCTCCCTGAAGTTGTTGTGATTTTTGCTCCAATTTTCTTTCCAAATCTTCTTTTACTTTTGAAATGTCCTGAATTTTCTTCTCGTATTCCAAAAACTTCAATCGGTTTTCTTCTCCTGACCGTTTTTTTTCTTCTAAGCGGATTTTATCCTGTTCTCGGGCAAGCCTTTTTTCTAATTCTATCTGTCTTTGCTCATTCTCTGTTTTTAACTGCCGCATTAAGCGATTGATCTCCAGCAGTTGATCATGAAGCGCTTTATTTTGTTTCCTTAGCTCTCCTATCTCTTCACTCTTATCTTTTATCTGGAACTCCATCTCGCTTTTTATTTTTCTCTCGAGCTGCGTTCGCAGATTTGCTTCTAATTTCAATTTCTCATCCTCAAACCTCTGGCGATAAGCTTTCTGATACTTTTCCTGGATTTGATGTGATAAAGCTTCGGTCAGAGGAATCGGCTTTTTACAATTCGGACAGATAATAGTATCATTCATAGCTGAATTTTAGCAGAGAATTATAAATTTTTGTGAGTTATAAATATTTGTCCAATCGATTAATCGATTGGACTCCTTAGGATTATGTATTTGAAACCAATTGGCCGCGGATTGGTTCGTAGTTTGTTCGAATTTCTCCATCAACAATAATTTTGGGAAACTGGGCAGGTAAGGCCATTGCTTCATGCATGAAAGGACCATTCTGTAGATTAAAATGGATATGAGGCTCTGAAGTATTACCACTATTACCACACAAACCTATCACCTCTCCTTGTTTTATTTTGTCTTCAACTTTTACTTTTATAGAGTTGTGTTTGAAGTGGCAAAGTAGGCTATATTCACCGTTTTGATGATCTAAAACAATCGCATTACCTACTCCAACGCTCCTATCCCGTTCCCCCGGTGAAACATCAAATGCACCTTTAATTACCTGGACTACTACTCCATCAGCTGGAGAAATTACTTGATCTCCAAACGCTTCATAGTCCTCAAGTTTTTTCCCTTCATCCTTTTTTCCCTTTTTAAAGTCGTAGGCGAAAATTTGGTTTTGTGCAGCATCAGGTCGATTATGATTATTTGTTAAAGGATCTCTACCTCCATTCCCGACAATCCATACGCCATTAAAAGGAAGAATTAATGCTGTTTTTGTCTTATAGTCCATAGTAAATTTTATGAATTTTTCATAAATCCGGAAAATAGCATTTTTTGCACCGCTAGAGTCGGAAAATGTTCAGACATTAAGTACAAAAGTTCGGGAAATTCCTTGTATTTTTCAGTAAGTTTATAAAATACATTTATCGGAGAGACAATTTTTTCAGGTAAAAGAGGCAACGAAGAAAGAATAAGCTTTTCTATACCTACCCGTAAAATCAGAAACTCTTCTTTTTTCATTAACTGGTTAAATTCCTGTTGACATAAAAAAAGATATCTTGGCAAAAGATCTTTCTCGATTGCTCTAGCATCAGTTCTGACTAAATCTGAATCACTACGAGAAGATGAAGGTGAAACCATTGACAAAACATCCTCATAAACAAAGTCGCCATCCTTGATTGAAGGCTTATCCTTTTGAAAGGTAGAAGAAGCAGAGGAAGGTAGTTTCTTAGCAGCTACTGCCCAACCTTTTAAAGCCTCGCGTAAAGCAATAAAAATAAAAGCCAATTTGAGATTGACTGTAAAAATCTTCTTTAGATCCTTTTGAAAGTTGTAAAAAGAAGGAGAATTTTTATATCGACTAAGCCACTCTTCTATCTCTTCCGATTTAATTAGACTAGACCTCATAAGGGAATAGATTTTCTCCGCTGTCTCTTCAATTAGATTATTAAATCTAGAATTTTTAAGACTGGGAATCAACTGATCAGTCAAATAATTTAAATATTCAGGAAAAGCCCCAATATAGCTAAAGAATAAAGGAAGATAAGGTAGATTTAAAGCAGTTTTAATTTTTTGATAATTAATTTTCACTCCCTCGTCTGCTTGATTTTCTAAAACAGGAGAAATAGACATAGGTATATTTTATCGTAGTATACTGATTTTAATGAAAGTAATTCAGGCGGTAAAATTTGTAGTAATAAGAACCTATAAAGCTGCAGGAAGTCTTCTTATTCTCTATGCGGCTTTAACTGTTTTTGTTTCGCTTCTTTCAATATTCAATATGTTAGTTTTCAAAGAAGTTATTGATGCCGCTAACGGTCAAAAAACACTTCTTGGACTAAGTATTTTTTCATTGATTGTCTTTTGGATCATCTATGCCATTGTCAATAAAATAGTTGAGAAATTGGCTGAATATTTATGGAATATTATTGATCTTAAGCAAACTATTTATAACACGGGCGAGTTTGTAAATAAATTATCGACATTGGATCTATCTAATTTTGAAAGTCCTCAAACTTACGATAAAATCTGGCGGTCATTCAACAGAATACCTTGGCAGTTGAAATATTACCTCGATTTGGCGATTAAATTACTAGGAAAAACTGTAGAGCTCTCGATTTCTATTTTGATTTTCTTTATCGCGTCTCCTTTAAACGCTGTATTAATCATCCTCGCCAATATAATTCCCGTACTAGTCAAATCAAAACTTGGAGAACAGACTTTTAATATTTATAAGGCCGACTCCGAAATAAGACGTCGATTTGAATACGCCTCTTCTTTAGTAACCCAGAGGGATACATTAATCGAAATTAAACAATTCCAAGGATTCAAGTTCATCAAAGAAAAACTCCTCCTTATCTATAATTCTTTTTCTAAAAAACAAAGCGCGCAGTTTAAAAAAGCTTGGCTTAGTTTAACCGTGGTTGAAATGATTCCGATAATTGTGACTTTAATTTTTTTACTTACGATTGCGTTTCAATTAAATAATAAAACTATCTCTTCTGGAACTTTTGTTTTTCTGTTTCTAAACATTTTAGTATTTAACGGTGCGCTTTGGAATGTGTCCTACTTTCTTGGAGGACTTATTTCTGACAGTCACTTTATCCACGACGCTATAGATTATTACAATATTAAAAGAACTATTGATTTTCCGGAGCTTAGTCCTTCCCAAGAAAAAGATTTATTAGAAAAAATAAAAAACCCAACAATTACAGTCGAAAATGTTACTTTTCACTATCCAAATGCAGCTAAAATCGTGTTAAAAAATATTAATTTTACTATTCCTTATGGTCAAAATTTAGCTTTGATCGGTGAAAATGGCGCCGGAAAAACAACGCTTGTCAAACTTCTCATTCGAGTTTACGATCCGACCGAAGGAAGGATTCTCTTAAATGGAATCGATCTAAAAAATATCCCTGAAAATATTTTATTCAAAATTTATTCAACTCTTTTTCAATCATTCGGCAAATTTTATCTTACTATAAGAGAGAATATGGAGCTTGGGGCTGGCACCAAATTAACAGACGAAGAATATATCAAGACGTTAAAACTATCCAGCGCCTGGAATTATGTGAATAATTTTCCTAAAAAATTGGACCAGCAATTAGGGCCAAATTATACCGATGGAGTTGATCTTTCGGGTGGTCAATGGCAACAATTAGCTATTAGTAAAGCACTGGTTCGACAAACTCCTGTTTTAATCTTAGATGAACCGACCTCGTCGGTTGATGCAAAAGCGGAAACGGAGATTTTCGACCGATTGAGTAATGAAACAAAAGACAGAACCGTGATATTTATTTCCCACCGCTTTTCAACCATAAAAGACGCTAATCGAATCGTGGTAATTGATAAAGGAAAAATCATCGAAGACGGAAATCACGAAAGATTGATGAAAAATAAAGGCAAATATGCTACTCTCTATACTCTTCAAGCTGAAAGATATTTAAGGAAAGAATAATATGTTATTTTGTCAAAGAATTAAAGACAAAATTTACTGCCCAAAGAACTATGCTAAAAAGCATCGCCCAGCCGAAGTTTTCTACCGCAAATCCAGATATAAATGCACTAACTAAAATAACCATCAATCCATTGATGACAAAAGTAAATAACCCAAGCGTGACAATGTTAAAAGGTAGTGTCATAAGAAGTACAATTGGTTTTATGAATGTGTTTACCACTCCCAAACCTACTGAAACAAGTATAGCAATGAGAAAACTGTCAACCTTCACTCCGGGCAAAAAATAATCAGCTACAAAAACCGCAAAGCCGTTCACCAACAGATTCAAAACAAGTTTCATAATTTTGTTAATTAGATTATATAATTATTGAGTAAAGTAAGTGAAGTGATTAAAGTAGTAAAGTATTCAGTTATTTAGTTGGGGAGTGTAAATTGAAGATTATTTGAAGGATAAAATAAACATTGACGTGCAATATTGTTTGCAAATTCCAATGACTGCTTTATGTTTTTTGTTAAAAAAAATTTATATCCAAAAGCTGCACTGAAAATGTCCCCAGATCCTACAGAATCTACAACATCCTCAGGTTTGACTGGATCAACAGGAGCAATAATAGAATCACTTCTATAAAGATGCATTGCTCCTTTATTACCCATAGTAATTATCACATTAGTTTTTCCTGCCCAACTTTTGCCAATATTATTAATGTCTTTATGATCTTGATCAGAAACAATAACAAAATCAAATAAAGGAACTAGTTTGTCTGCCTCTATAAAATCTCTTTGAATTACATTATCATCTCTATCGAAATTTCGATAATAGCCTTGAGGTATAAGAATTTTTACTGAATCTTTTCTTGCTTGAGTAATAAATTTTTCTACATAATCTGTGGAAAAATCAGGCGTAATGGGAGCAAAAAATATAACATCACTATTTATGATAATTTTCTTAAATTCTTGATCAATTAGTAAAGGCTTCGCAAATTGCCTATTCAGGGCTTTTTGAGTTCTGATATTGCCTTTCGATTTATTCTCGTAAATTAAAGTCCAGTCTCCGATTGGTTTTTTAGGATAGATATTTATATCTTTACAATATGGTAGAAAATCTTTCCCATATGGAGCAATAATATTGAGTGTTACATTAGGAAATTTTTTAAATATTTTTGTTATGAACATCGCAGGGCTTCCAGCTGTTGTATAGGAGATATTCTCAGAAATGTTGTTATCTATATCCACATGACCGATGACAGCCACATTCATAGTAGTTTAAAACTTAAAAATTAATGTTAAAGATTGCCTTTGCATTCTGCCCCTAATATTATTTATTCTACTTCAATTACTTGAACTTCTTTTACCTTTCCAAATCCGCATCCTCCCGGATCAGAAACTGTAGAGCCGTCGAGGGCTTGGGCTGAAGTGTGATCTTTGGCATGATAGTGAGGAGTTTCATTGCTACCATTAAGGCATTCTGGGCCTTGTCCCGTTGTAAGTTCAGTCAGTGGAATTTGCTTGCCGTTAAAAACAATCACTTTGATTTTTTCCCTGGAAGAAGTTGATTCGGTTGTTGATGTAGGAATCAAACCCGATGGAGAAGGACTTATTTTATCAGGTTCTTGTTTCTTTCCACCGAATACCGACAAACCGATTACCAAAACAACTGCTAATGCTGTTATTAAACCGAATGATCCTTTGGCAAAGGCTAATATTCTTCCTCCGCTTTGAATTCTTTGTTCTACCCCTTGGCTGCCTTTTTCAAATTCCTTTTTAACTCTCTCTACTTCGCTATTCAGACTTTTCCAATTGCGGATAAACCATAGAAGCGCCTTTTTTCTTTTCTTCTCTTCTTCGCTATTTTCCGGCAGATGATCTACCGTAAGTTCAATTATTTCTCCTTTTTGAAATTTTTCAAGATCAGTTAATGCTTTTGAAGAATTTTCCAGGAATGTATCAACTTGAGGATTAATTCCTTTAATTAAAGCTTTAACCGATTCCAGTTTTTGCTTTGAGGTTGTTTTCTCGGTTAAAAGTTTGTGTGCAGCAAAAATTCTTTTTTTTGTATCTAGTGAATCCATTTTAATAATAATTCCAAATCACAACTTACAAGAAACAAATAAATTCCAATTTTCAAATACCAATTATTGTTTGTTTATTGAGATTTGCAACTTGTTTGTATCTTGTTTCTTGGAATTTGTTAATTTTTTTAGATAATACTTCCTTTTAGTTTCATTGAACCTCTCGACAGCATATTTCAACATTGTCCTTGGCATAATTTTATAATATTTTTTCAAAAACTCTTCTTCAACCTTTTGATCCCTTTTCCCAATCTCCCTAAGCATCCAGCCGACTGCTTTTTGAATTAAATCATGCTTATCTTTAAGCAAAATCTCGGCCACCCGCAGGGTGGACTCGAACTGCTTATTTTTTATAAATCGAAATGTCGTCATCGATCTTTTTCTTTTTTAAATTATCAGCTGTTTTATATTGCTCAACCAGTATCAAAAGCGCAACCAACCTCTCTTCATGAATTTTACTTTCTAATAATCTTTGAATATCTCTTAAATCTAAAGTCTTAAATCTTATCGCTTTTTTTCTCTGTTCGGGAACTGTAATTCCTAAGAAAATATCCCCTTCACCATACTCTCCTTTACCCGTCTTATACCACTCTGCTATCAAATAATTTGATAGCTCCGTTAGGTATAATACCCAACGAAGCTCCGATTTAGTCGGAGCGAAGTGGTATTAAAAAACCTCTGTAGAATCTTTGCTTTTTGCGGATTGGCACGTTTACGTAGATCTTTTTGAAGTTTAATCAGCATTTATTGAATGATTTTCGTAACAATTATCCTTTCCATCAAAACATCCTTAGGACGGGTTAAGGCAAACACAATAATATCTGCAACGTCGTCCGTTTTCATCATCCAAGGTTGATTGTGAGGATTTGATCTTTTGGCTTTTTCATAGAGCATACTATCAAAACCACCAGGATGAAATCCTGTTACTTTTATTTTTGTATCTTTCAACTCATCCCTTAACGCTTTAGTAAATCCAGTCATTGCCCATTTTGTTGCTCCGTAAGTTTTCCATAAAACATTGTTACCTGATGGAATATCTCCAATTCCTGAAGTAGAAATTACGTTGAATATATAACCTTCACCCCTTTTCTTAAAATACGGTAAAACTTCGTAAGTAAAATTAATATGCCCCATAACATTTGTTTCAAGAGCAGTATTTCGTAAATCAGAATTATCTTTCTCTAAATCTTCATCAGTCCATATTCCTGCATTATTTACCAAAATGTCAATTTGTTGAAAATTATCAAAAATATTTTTAATCGTGTTCTTTACTTGATCTAAGTTTCTGGTATCACAAATATAATATTCCGCAGTGCCTTTCTTAGTAATAATTAAATCTTTAACTTCTCTAAGTTCTTTCTCTGTTCTTGCTATAAGAGCTACTTTCGCTCCTAAATCTGCTACTTTAATTGCTATAGATCTACCTAATCCTGATCCACCGCCAGTTATTACAATTACTTTATTAAGTAAATTTGATGAATTCATATTAATAATTCTACTTACTTGCTTGAAATTTCTCCATAAGCCACATACGGGCAAGGGTGGAAACATTAAGACCTTTACTTCTAGCAATTCTTTCAAGCTGATTTCTAAAGCCTTTTTGAAGACGTACTATTAAAGTATCATCTTTAGGTTTTTTAAGATCAATAATAACTTTTACATCCTTAAATTCTCCCCAGTAGTCGGCAAAACTGTGAGTATCCCAAAAATTCGCCTCTTCTTCTAACGATTTAAATTTTGGTATTTTACTTATTTTCTTTTTCATAGACAATTTTCCTTTCCTTTTTATCAGCATCTCTAGCTGTAATTACTAAATAGGTATTAACTTTTTCTCTTTTTACTATTGTCGAGATTATCCTATTGCCACTTCTTCCTATTAAAATATATCTTCCTTTATATCCGTGTTTATGAGCTATAAAATTTATAATTGAAAACTCAACTTCTTTTACAGTTACATTGTGTTTTTTTAAGTGCTCTATATTCCATTGCCGCCAAGCCAATTTCTTTACTCTTATCTTTGTCATATTGTATTACAATATAATACAAATGTCAACCTGCAAAAATCACCTTATTTTTTTATACATATAGATATGATTGACGTACTTGCCTTTATGTTTTATTCCTTCCGGTAGGTTTCCGTACTCGATAAATCCGAACCTTTGATACATTATTTTGGCAATCGGATTATTGGCAAAAACTCCCAACTTTACGATCCGTAGCTGTTTTAAATTTTTTTTAGCCTCGTCTAATACCAATTTAGTTAAAAGTTTTCCAATTCCTTGATTTCGATATTCGTTAACTACTGTTATGCCGAAAGTCCCGATGTGGCTTTCAATTTTATCGCTTGGAGTGATGACATCAGATACCGCAATTAATTTATTAGCGGTAAAAATCAGGAGCTTAACCGCCAGATTTTTTTCAATTTTTTCTAAGAAATTATCCAAATATTTCTTCTCTTCCTTTAAAGTTAATTGCTCGCCTTGAAATCTAATGAATGTACACTCATTAGAAAGAGTATTTATATATTTTAATAGCGCCTTAACATCCTCCTTAACCGGAAATCGAACAATTATATCTGTACTTTTTTTTGTTTTTCCTTTATAGACAATCTTTCCTAACTCCATATGCTTATTAATACTTATATATCCTTTTCTAAACTTATGTCTATTTCATTAAATCCATTTCTTTTATAAAAAGATATCGCTCGAGTATTTTTTAAATATGAATTTACATAGACTTTTTTATAACCTTGTTTTTTTGCCCAGCTTATACATTCATTTATTAGCCTTGATCCTACTCCCTTTGAACGATATTTTGAAGTTACTCCCATATTTTCGATCTCAATACACTTACTTTTTCTATATCCTAGATTTTTTTGTCGGCCAGTAAGATACCCTATTAATTTATCGTTCTCTTGCGCAAGTAATACCAGAGCGCTTTTATCTAATAATATTTTCTTAAAATACTTTTTACCTTTATCTGAGGTCGCCCAATCTAAAATTAGGTCGCTATCATATTTTGCATTATCAATAAAGACTTCATCATTTAATATTTGCAATTTCCAACATTCGTCTTTTTTGGCAGCTCTAACAAATATCATACTTACCTAATATTTTGTAATGTATTTAGATTAACAGATTAATCCGTCTGAACTTAATGTAGAAAGTATAACAAAAGGCTTTTTATAAATATTTAAGAAAGAATTTGAGAGTTTCTTGTTTGGCTTTTTTTCGATCTTCAACTCTTTCTTGAAATCCATGTTCACCATTCTTTAAAGTAATTAATTTACCATTTTTAAGATATTTTACGTAAGTTTTTGCATCTTCGTAGGGAACATATTTGTCTTTTGTTCCATGGATAATAACTGTAGGAAGTGATATGTTTCTTAGTGCTTTATAAGGCGTAAATTTAGCCATTTCCTCAAACATTTTTCTCCCATAAACTTTTTTACTGCTTCCTACCGTTGTCCAACCTTTGGTTTTTAAATCATTCATCATCTCTTTATGTCTATTTTTTAACCAAGAGGTTATTGGGTCTAAAAAAGTATGATCAAAGTTCAAAGCAGGGTTCCACAAACAAAAACATCTTAATCTCCTTTGATTCTTTTCTGCATAAAGAGTGGCAGTTCCGCCGCCTACACTTGCTCCTAAAAGACCAATTTCTTTGTATTCATGTAATTTAACTTCCTTTACTGCTGCTTCAACGTCTGCCATTTCACCTGTGATTGTTGTATCGATTGATTTTCCCTCACTCTCTCCATGCCCCCTAAAATCAAATCTGAAAACAGCATATCCGTTTTTTTTGAGTAACTCTGCCAATTCAATAAAAATTCCCTCCTCATCTTTATCTACGGTCATTCCATGAGCTAAGACAACTGCTTTAGTTGTTGGTTTACTTGGGATATGCCAAATTCCACAAAGTTTTTGTCCGTCTTTTGATTTAAAAAATATTTTTTGCATTTTGTAATTATTTAAAATCTACACTAATAGCTGCGATGTCATCATGTTTTTTAAAACGGGGATATTTTATACATTTAGAATCACTTTCTTCTAAATTTCTCACATAGTCTTTTAACTTGGTTAATCCGTTAACTAGATAAAATTTAACTAAAGTATCAAAAACTTCACCCTTATTAGGATCTTCTTGAGGTAAAAATAATCCGTCAGTTAGTAGTAAAATATTAGTTACGTTATCTAAATTTAATTTGTCATGCAAAATAAATTTAAAAACTTCTTCTTCCCCGTTAAAACTTCCAAAAGTCACATTCGCCATTTGCCTAACCTTAATTAGATTATTCAAAATTTCTTTATCTTCCGACCAACTTTTTATACCTCTTCCTGACAATTTCTTCCATAATAATAAAGATTCTTTATCAGTATTTTTATTGCTCATAACAATTTTAAATGAACCGTTTTTGAAAATAAAAATTATTGGACTGTCTCCAACCTGTATATATTCTGCATTTCCATTTTTTAACTTAACTACTGCGATTGATGAACTTAGCCGGTTGGTTTTTGAAGAAATATCAATATTTCTGTTGATCATTCCCTGATTTAAGCTTTCTTGCGCTTTATGTAGAATAAATTTAAAATCTTTATCAATATTTTTTTCAAAAATTCTTTTTACTAATTGAGAAGCAATCTGTCCTCCGGTTTTTCCATTCTGGTCTTTATATTTATTTAAACTTGTCAACCCGTCAAACACTCCAAAAAGATTGTCCTTAACAAGTAGATTGTCTTCATTCGTTTCACCTTCTCCTATATCTAAAAGAAAATCAATCTTCATAAAACTTCTAATTATTATGCTGAATAATAAATTCTGTGAGGGCTTTTAACATTTGTTGCGCATGTTCTTCTTTTGTGTAAACATGATCAGAATCCTTTACCAAAACCAGCTTACAATTTTGAATAATTTTTGAAGTTTTTATACTTTGTGACACCGGGACTTCTTCATCAGCGTCTCCATGCACAATTAAGGTAGGTATTTTTATCTTCAAAGCCGCTTTATAAGCATTATTGTATTTAAAATCTTTAAAAAAAGAATAATTGAGTCTCATTTTTCTACCGTCATCTTCGTAAATTCTTAAGCCGTTTTTCTTCCAATCTTCGATTTCTTCTTTTGAGTGAAGTCTATATTGAACTTCTTTATAATCAGAAACAGGCGATTTTAGAGCAAGAAATTGCAAGTCATTGGTTTTTGAAGCAGCAAGAATACTTGATATACCTCCAAAAGAAGATCCAAATAATGCAATTTTATTAAATCCTTTCTCTTTTAGAAAATCTATAGCTTGAAGAATATCGTCAACTGCTTCAGTTATTGTTATATTCTCAAACAATCCATCACTTTCATCATGTCCGTAAAAATCAAATCGAAATGAAGAAATTCCTTTACCAACAAGAATGTCTTTTAACTTTACAAAGTTTTTGGTATTTTTGTTGGAGCTAAATCCATGGGCAAGAATTACGATTAGCTTGGATTTATCACCTGTTGGATTTAGAAGAATTCCACAAAGTCTATCACCTTTTGAGTTTTTAAAATAGACCTTTTCTTCCATTCACCTATTATATCCTACGCCAGGTTAAGAACCTGGGCGGCTCTTGGGTAGTCGTAAGCACTGACAAATATTGCGGTCACCTGGCCAAAATAATTTCGGAACAGATAGGCGTTGATATGATAGGCTTCAAGGATCTCTTTAGCTAACTCCGCCTCAATTCTATTGGAAAATTTCTTAACCAGCCTTAACTGCTTTCTGAATTCACGTCTGATCTTTTTTATCATAATTTTGCCCATAATTTTTAACACTGGCTCTTATATTTATGCACTAAGTTTAAAAAAAGTTTCGGTAATAAATCCATTTCCACTTGTAAAATACGGTTTCATTTGTTTAAATGAGATATATTTAACATCAAGAGAGATAGTTTGGGTTTGGCTAACAGACTATCCGGCAACCGTGTCCGCCAGCTGGCGGAAAGCGGTGCTATCCTGTCAAAGGGATGGGGCCTAAAATTAATATGGCAAACACTTCCTATTTTTTCACTTCAGAATCTGTCTGCGCGGGACACCCTGATAAAATCTGCGATCAAATTTCAGACGCCATAGTCGATGAGGTTTTGAAAAAAGATAGATATGGCCGAGTTGCTATCGAAACACTGGTTACACGAAATAGAGTAGTAATTGCCGGCGAAGTCTCTGCTAAAGCTAAAATTGATTATGAGAAAGTCGCTAGAAGACAAATCAAAAGACTAGGCTACATAGACGGTGAGCTTAATTTTTCCTACCAGTCCCCTATTGGAATCTATGTACATACCCAATCTCCAGAGATTGCCCAAGGAGTAAAAATGAAAGGAGCCGGCGATCAAGGCATGATGTTTGGCTTTGCTTGTCGTGAGACTAAAGAACTCATGCCCATGCCTATCATGCTTGCTCACCATCTGGCAATGCGGTTAGACGAAGTTAGAGAAAAAAAGATACTTCCTTATCTTCGGCCTGACGGAAAAACACAGGTAACAGTCGAGTATAAAAAGGGAAAGCCTTACCGGGTTACTTCCGTTATTTTAGCCGCTCCACACAAAGAATCTGTGAAATTAAATCAGGTAAAACACGATCTATACCAAAAAGTAGTAACTCCTGTTATAAAAAAATTCGGATTCAAAATAAAAGAGAAGGATTTGGTAGTTAATGGAACAGGTGTTTGGCACAAAAGCGGACCCGCCTCAGATACCGGTGTGACAGGCAGGAAAATTATTGTTGATACCTACGGAGGATATGCGAAAGTGGGAGGTGGTTGTTTTAGTGGGAAAGATCCAACCAAAGTTGACAGATCTGGAGCCTATGCGGCAAGATACATAGCCAAAAATATCGTCGACCACCGCCTTGCAGATAAAGTCGAAGTAAGACTTGCTTACTATATCGGTGCAAAAAAACCTCTTATGCAGGAAGTAGAAACATTTGCTACAGAAAAGTTATCAAATAAATCGATAACAGATTTTGCCACAAGACTTATCGATACCTCAGTTGAAGGAATCCTTGTGGACTTAAACCTTCGC
>Ga0209542_10012641_pt1 | contig 14718 bp, 13 predicted proteins | sample RifCSPhighO2_01_FD_184028 | JGI IMG/M metagenome (GOLD analysis project Ga0209542, IMG submission 184028) | Soil microbial communities from Rifle, Colorado - Rifle CSP2_plank highO2_0.1 (SPAdes) (version 2) | ecosystem: Environmental > Terrestrial > Deep subsurface > Rock core/Sediment ...
GGCATAGACTGGGATAAGATTAAAAGAACAAGAAGCGCCTATTTGGTTAAATGGTGTGGTCATATACCCATTTTACCAGAGATGGCGTTTTTTGGTGGGATAAGAGTATTATTCACCTAACTCTTTATTTTTAATTGGACAAAAGTGGTTTTTTGTTATATTATCTTACCAGTTTTATTAAAAACCCGGGGGATATAATGGGCTTCTGGACTAATAAAAAAGTTCTTGTCGCTGGCGGAACAGGACTAATAGGGATACCTCTCGTTAAGATGCTTGAGGCACTCGGAGCTAGAGTAAATGTAGCGGCTGTAAGCGATCCTTACCAAGTTCATACCTGTGAAGTAGAATTAACAGACTTAACTAATTACGATAACTGTTTAAAGGTTACCCGGGGTATGGATTATGTTTTTAATCTCATGTGCATTAAGGGCTCTCCCAAAGCTATGAGAGAACACCCGGCCAGATATTTTGACGCATTGATCCCCCTGAGTACTTGTCTCGGCCGGGCCTCATTAGAGAATAAAGTCGGCGGATATCTTTTCACAAGTTCTGTCGGCGTTTACCAACCAGCGGAAATTCTTGTTGAGGATGATGTTTGGAAAACAATGCCTTCCAAAAATGACTGGCATGCCGGCTGGGCTAAAAGAATGGGCGAACTTCAAGTAGAAGCTTACCGACTTGAACATAATTGGAAAAATACGGCTATAGTAAGACCTTCCAATGTTTATGGTCCCTACGATGACTTCCGCGAAGAAAGCGCGCTGTTTATAGCTTCTAAGATCCGGCAATTTGCCCGAAGAGAGAATCCTATCGTTGTTTGGGGAGACGGTTCCCAGATCAGAGACTTTATCTATTCCGAAGATGCAGCCAGAGGAATTATTCTTGCAGCCGAAAAAGGTGCCGGACCGGTTAACCTGTGTAGTGGAAAACCGACAACGATCAGGGAAGTTGTAGAAATATTGACTAAAGATTCCGGCTATAAACCGAAGGTCATATTTGATACAACCAAGCCCGCAGGAGACCATAAACGCCTTCTTGATGTTAGTCGACTTAAGGCACTTGGCTTTGAGACAAGCCTATCTCTTGAAGATGGACTATTAAAAACGATGGAATGGTACACATCCCACACAAAAAGTTAGTGTGGGATTTTTATTTGCCAGGAAGTGATTTTTTGAACTACTTTAATTTTGTGACTTTGGCACATTTCAAAAATCTACTTCCTGGTTTGCCAAAGCCAAATTTTTATTATATAACTTACAAAAGTCCTTTAAAAATAGAGGCTTCTATGGCCAAATCAGCGATGATTCCACTCAAGATGGCAGGAGAAAGTCCACCCTATCCGATAGCAGAGAAACCGCCTTCAAAAAAAGTAAAGATAGGGATGATCCAGCTCAATAACAGTTTTTCACAACAGTGCTATCTCCCCCTCTCTATCGGGATGCTTCAGGCATATTCCGAAAAATACTTGGCCTACAAAGACTACTACCAGTTTCTATTACCCCTATATACCTTTGCGCCAATTAACGAGGCCGTTGATAAAATAAATGATGCGGACATACTGGCCATAAGCTTATATGTCTGGAATTTTGATAATTCCATGGCTATAGCCAAAGAATTTAAAAGACGTTACCCGGAAAGATTGGCAATTGTCGGCGGACCTCATGTTCCGGACAGCAAAAAACAATTTCAGAGAATCAAAAAATCAGATCCCAGGCCAGATGAACTGAAACGTAAAAGAACTGGGATGACAGAAAAATTTCACATAAATCATCCCTACATCGATATAGCAGTCCATGGTGAAGGCGAAAGAGTTTTCAGATATATATTGGAACAATACACTATTGATGGACTTCGTGACCGGTCTAAACTGCCCTCCATCAGCTACATAGATTCGGATGGTGAATTCCGCCATAATCCGAAACTTGAGAGAATGCTGGATCTATCCGAAGTTCCTTCTCCATATCTTGAAGGCGTCTTTGATTCTCTTATGGCCGCCTTCCCCGATCAGAGATGGATAGCGATGGATGAAACAAACCGTGGCTGTCCGCACCAATGCACCTATTGCGACTGGGGTGGAGCAATCGAAGATAAGGTCAGTTTATTTCCCCTTGATCAAATACGTAAAAAGGCATGGTGGTTCGGTAATCACAAAATTCCATACATCTTCATTGCTGATGCTAATTTTGGACTACCGAAGCAGGACGTTGATGTAGCCAGGATATTTGCTGAGGTTAAGAAAACTACCGGCTACCCGGATGGAATATCAGTTCAGAACGCAAAAAATCCTAAGAAGCATGCCTTTGAAGCCTTGGCTATACTTGAAGAAGCCGGACTTAATAAAGCGACAGTTATGTCTATCCAGTCTAAAAATTACGATACATTGAAAGCCGTCCGGAGAGAAAATATGAAACCGGAAGAATATAAGAGTATCCAGAGCGATTTAAGAGCCAAGGGTGTATTTACAATGACAGACTATATTCTACCGATGCCGATGGAAACATATGAAAGTTTACTGAACGGTATTGCCGAAATAATCTCGGACGGACAACATGACAGAATTCAGTTTAATAATCTCTCCATCCTGCCTAATGCCGAGATGGGCGACCCGGAATATCAGGAAATGTACGGGATGGAGATTATTAGAACGCCTATAACCAATATACATGGTAAGAAGAATGCATCTATAAGCGGGATTGAAGAGATGCAAGATCTGGTCGTTGCTACGAATACTATGCCCAAAGAAGACTGGGTCAAAGCCAGAACGCTTTGCTATATGGTCGCACTTACCTACTTCAATAAACTTCTCCAGGTACCGATAATCATCCTGCATGAAGTTTATGGCATACCCTACCGGGATATCTTTGAGTCATTCATGGAAAAGCCCGATCAGTCCGGAACTTTCCCCGTTTTTGCCGAAATATTAGATTTCTTCCGCTCTTTCTCAGAAGGAATGCAGAACGGAACCCAGGAAGAATTTTATCATTCACCTGAATGCCTAGATATCTTGTGGCCACCAGATGAATATATTTTAATCAAATTGTGCAGGGAGAATAAGCTCAAAAGATTCTATCGGGAAACCGAAAGGATGATGATGAGTTTCATAGAGCCAGGCAAGTCTGCCGGTCCTCTGCTTGATGCAATGGAGCTGAATGAGTCATTGATAAAGATTCCTTTCCAGACAACTAATCTGGAAGTAAATCTAAACCACAATATTTACGAGGTGTATCAGGCAGTCCGCCTTGAGAAGAGTGTTGAACTGAAGCATGGCAAATATACCCACATAATTGATAGGACAACTAAATCTAACTCAGCTAACACCAATGCCCGTTGGGATTCCTGGGAAGAATGGTATGAAAGAATGGTCTGGTGGTGCAACCGCCGAGGCGCCTATCTTTATGGAAATATAAATCCGATCCCAGATTTAGCTGGACATCATTAACCCTAGATCTTCTAAGAAATTTAAACCGCATTATAATGCGGTTTTTTAATTAACATAAAGATTGCTCTCTTCTAAAAAACTTATTCTTGTTTTATTTCTTTCGTGTGATAAGATTTTGATAATGAATCAGCACAAACTTGATCCGAATTTAAAAGTAGGAATTTTTATTCCAACCATGAACCGGTCTGAATTTATAGTACGTCAATTAAATTATTATGCATTCCTAGACTGTCCTCATACTATTTATATAGGTGATTCAAGCAACCAAGAGCACTCGGACAAAACTAGAAAAGCGATAAACGATCTTGGTGATCGAATAAAAGTAATTTATGAATACAGTCCATCTCTTGGCGGTATAGAAACTATCCGCCATCTTTTATCAATAATCAAAGAGCCTTACACCTGCTTCAGCGGTGATGATGATTATCAAATATCTGACTCTTTAACAAAATCTGCTGAATTTTTAGAAAATAACCAAGATTATGCCACCGCCGGCGGATATGCAGTATCTTTCAGACTAAAGGGACATGGGGTTTATGGAAACTTAGACCGCTTAGCTGACTATCCCCGTCTTTATATAAACTCAGACACTGCCCGCGAAAGAGTCGTTAAATATCTCGAGAGATATTATGTACCCCTGTTTTTAGTAAATAGAACTAAGGATATGCTTAGATACTTTGGAAAAGAAAATGAGATAAAAGATAAAAGCTTTGAGGGCGAGATTATACCTTCTACTCTTTCTATAATAGCTGGCAAATCAGCCATACTTGACTGTCTGGGCTTCATTAGGCAAATACATGATAGCCACCTTGCCATACCGAATGTTTTTGATTGGATTATTCAACCTATTTGGCTTGAATCATATGAAAAATTTGAAAGAATAATTTCCGAAGCAATATCTAAGCGCGATGGGATAAGTTATTCGGAGGCGAGAGAAACAACACGGTTAGCATTTTGGTCCTACCTTCAGATGTGGCTAGCCAAGGATTATAAAAATGCTCTTCTGAAGAAAGGTTCGGATAAAAGTGAAAATAGCCAGATAAAAAATATTAGGAACTTAATTAAGACTAAGCTGCCCCTTGTAAGAGCTACCTACCGCGGATTAAAACCATTCTTCTCTAGACGAAGATACCTACACAACGAGGTTCTTCAGAAAAACTCAAAATATTATACAGATTTTAAGCTGGTCATGGACTCATTTACCGGCCAGATAAAGCCTTAGCTTCGACATTGTTGATAAGGCCTATTGACACCTTTTGATACCTTTTGATACCATCTAGGAGTTGGTGTATTACTCATTTTATTTTACCTAGAAGCAACCCCACCGGGTTGCTTCTAGGTAAAATGGGGCAACTTGACTAAATGAAGAAAGTTCGCATAATCCCCCGTCTGGACATTAAGGGGCCCAACGTAGTTAAGGGAATTCACTGTGAGGGGCTCAGGGTAGTCGGCAACCCGAAAGATTTGGCTTACAGATATTATCAAGAAGGAGCGGACGAACTTCTATGCATGGACATCGTCGCCAGTCTTTATCAGAGAAATTTTGATTTTGATATTTTAAGATCTTTAGCTCAAAATATATTTATCCCTATCACCGTTGGTGGAGGTATCCGATCTATAAATGATATCAATAGTGCCTTGCGTGCCGGTGCTGATAAGGTTGCAATAAATACTTATGCGACCAAACATCCTGAATTCTTGAATGAAGCAGTAAAAAAATTTGGCGCCCAATGTATTGTCTTGTCAGTTGAAGCTAAAAAAAATGGTTTGAATCAGTGGGAAGTATATACCGACGGCGGAAGGGAGCATACAGGAATAGATGCCATAGGATGGATTAAAAAGGCAATCTCTCTTGGAGTTGGCGAAGTAGTAATTACCTCCATAGATAACGATGGGACAAGAAGTGGTTATGAGTTAGATTTAATAAGGTCCGTAACGGCTATGTCCCCCATCCCCGTAATTGTTCATGGCGGAGCCGGCCCGCTTGGATCATTTAAAGATGTATTCTCTAGATACAGGCCTGATGGGCTAGCCGCAGCATCGGTATTCCACTACAAAGATCTTGAGATAAAAGAAGTTAAACAATATCTTAACGAAAATAAGATACCTGTAAGAATATAACTATGGCTAAAAAGAATAAAAAAATAGCTATAATTGATTACGGGGTTGGTAACCTTTACAGTCTTAAGAAGGCTTTCGATAGCTTTGATAGCAATGTTTTTATCACCGAGGATCCTGATAAAATTTATTCCGCTGATGCCATAATTCTTCCGGGAACTGGTTCTTTTGAAGCCGGGATGGAAGGACTCAAGGTAAGAAGCCTAATCAAGCCAGTTAAAGAATTTGCCCTAACTGGCAAGCCGATACTGGGTATTTGCCTAGGCGCCCAACTTCTTCTTGATAAAGGTTACGAGTTTGGAGTATTCAATGGGTTGGGAGTAATTCATGGAAAAGTTGTAAAGTTACCCAAACTCAAGAAGGAACGTATTCCCCACATCGGTTGGAACGAGATCTATGGCTACAAGTTGAAAGTTGAAAGTGGAAAGTTAAAAGTTGGGGGATGGGAGAAGACGATTCTGGATTCAGTTAAAGAGAACTCTGATGTATATTTTGTTCATTCATACGTACTCCGACCTTCCAATAAAAATGATATTCTAGCCTTAGCCAGCTATGATGACTATGAGTTTTGCTCGGCGATAAAAAGAGGTAACGTATATGGTTGCCAATTTCACCCGGAAAAAAGCGGGAAAATCGGGTTAAAGATAATAAAGAATTTCTTAGACCTAACATGATGCCAATATGCGAATGTAATGCGAATGCCGCGAATATGCGAATATTACCTTAATCCGTAATTCGCAATCCGTAGATTTGCATAGAATTCGTAGATTAGCATCACATTATGAAAACATTATACGACTTACCCCAAAAAGTTAAGTTCTGTACACGCTGTGTCATATCAAACCAAAGGCCCAATTCTGCCGTAGAGTATAAGCATACAAAAGATTCAAAAAAAGTAACGATTCATTTTGATGAACAAGGAGTTTGTGATGCTTGCCGTGTTGCTGAAGAAAAAAAGAATATCAATTGGAATAAGCGAGGGCAAGAATTGATTAAACTATGCGATCGTTACAGAAAAAATAATGGCCAATATGATTGTATTGTCCCCGGTTCCGGAGGCAAAGACAGTTTCTTCGCCGCCCATCAACTCAAATATAAATATGGCATGCATCCTCTTACGGTAACCTGGGCTCCCCATATATATACCGACTGGGGTTGGAAGAACATGCAATCATGGATTCATTCTGGATTGGATAATGTGTTATTTACTCCTAACGGCCAAGTTCATAGACTTTTAACCCGTCTCGCCGTTGATAATCTTTTCCACCCCTTTCAGCCATTCATGATCGGACAAAAAGCATTAGCACCAAAGATGGCTGTCTTATACAAAATTCCATTGGTATTTTATGGTGAGAATGAAGCAGAATATGGCAACCCAAAAGCGGATGCCCAAAAGTCGCAAAGAGATTGGTCATATTTCACCGCCGAAGATAAGTCCAAAATATTTATTGGAGGAACTTCTTTCAAAGACCTGACTCATAAGTATGGCATCGAGGAATACGAACTTCAGCCCTACTTACCAGCTAATCCAAAGGAGTTAAAGAAAATAGGAATTCAGGTTCATTATCTGGGCTATTACCTAAAGTGGCATCCGCAGGGGGCATACTATTACGCAAAAGAACACGGCAATTTTCAGACATCGCCGGAGAGAACTCCTGGTACCTACAGCAAATATAACAGCATAGACGATAAAATTGACGATCTCCACTACTACACTACCTTTATCAAGTTCGGTATAGGCAGAGCCACCTATGATGCCTCCCAGGAAATACGTTCGGGAGAAATAACCCGCGAAGAAGGAGTATCTCTGGTAAAAAGATTTGATGGCGAATGGCCAGCACGATTTGAAGATGAATTATGGAAATATCTTTCCATGGGCAAAAATGAATTTCCAAAAGCCTACAAAGCCTTTAAACATCCCGAAATGAATAAAGATTACTTTATGAAATTAGCTGACCAGTTCCGATCACCGCACCTATGGAAAAGGGTTGGTAAAGAACAGAGATTAAGATACCAGGTTGAATAAAAAAGCGACTTATAATAAGTCGCTAACGAATTAGAAAGCTATCAGTAATGTTCCGATAAATATGATAAGTGCGCCTATAGTTCTTTGAAGACCATGCTTTTCCTTTAAAAACAAAGCGGCTAGAATAACTGTCCATAGGATCTGCGTTCGTCTTAAAGTACCGACATATGGAACGATTCCATAGGCAAAGCTGGCATTCATCAATACGCAGCCGATCCCAAAGAAAAGACCGATCGCAAATAATTTTTTAGCATGTAGCTTACTTAGTCCTGACCAGCGTTTCTTTTTATTATTTGACCAAAGAAATATTGCTAGAGCTATTACTGCATATGCACTAAAAGTTGCTGTGCTGGGACTAGAATGCATAACATAAGTCTTATCAAAGTTGATAGCGATAGCTCCCAGATAAGCCGAACCCAGTGCTAGTCGTGCTCCTTTTGAATAAAATATCCTGAACCATGGCTGAAAATAAAATGAAACAAAACCATGAGATCGTTGAGGCATGAACTTCTTTACAAGCGGTGGTATGTCAAAGCTAGTTCCCTTAAGATTCAATACATATGCCCCTAGAGCAATGCACAATATTCCCAATCTGCCCCAGAAAGTTGGCCATTCATTATGCATAAACCAAGATGTAAAAATAACCATCATCGGCATAGTTGAAGCTAATGGTATGACAATAGATGCATCCTCCATTTTTAAAGCCCTGATATTCCAATATTGGATCCAGAAATTAATTACGGTGGATATGGTAAAAGGTATCCAGAATTCTCGATCAACGCTCGGCCATCCATCCATTGCCAATTGAACAAACAATGCCGAAACAGCCATTCCAGACATCATATAGACAGCGACAACGTCTGTGTGAACATCATGACCCCTGGAATCTAGAAAGTGTCTCTTTAGAACATTAACGACCCCCTAGATTATTGAGCCACCTAGAGAGGTAATGAAAAGCCAAATTATAGGATTGTCCAAACTATCCTCCTGTATAAAATTTAAAAGAACAATGCAATATACTAGAACAAAAGTAATATACTGTCAATATTGATTACTCAAAATTAAACTGTTTTAATATCTAACATTCTGTGGCTTATAAACATCACAAAATTATCTTAATTATTCCCGCCCGAGGCGGCTCCAAGAGATTGCCCGGAAAGAACATAAAAAAAATCGGCGGCAAACCGATGATTGCCCATGCCATTTTAGCCGCCAAAAAATCTAAATACATCGATAGAATCGTTGTTTCAACTGATGATCCAGCCATAGCCAAAGTAGCCGTAAAATATGGCGCCGAGGTACCGTTTGTAAGACCGACTGAACTTGCCTCAGACACGGCTACTACTTTGCCGGTTTTGCAACATGCTGTAACACATGTCGAAAAACACGATAAGTTTAAGCCCGACTTAGTTGTTCTTATTCAGCCGACCAATCCCCTAGTCAGAAAAGATGACATTGACGGAGCAATAGAAAAAATAATTGCAACTAAAACTAATTCATGTTTTACCGTTTCCGAGATCAGTCAACGGCCGGAATGGATGTATGATTTGAATAACAAAAAACCAAAATTGTTTTTAGCATCATCTTCCGAAACAAAACGATCACAAGATTTACCCAAGCTCGGAATAATTAACGGCTCTGTATATGTAATAAGGTACAATACCCTAATGAAGAATAACCTAATAAGAGACGATGCAAATACCAGTATCTATCTGATGCCCAAAGGAAGATCAGTCGATATAGACGACAACTTAGATTTTAAGATAGCAGAAGCTCTTATGGAATACGATGAAGATAAGTAATATAAAAATAGGAAATAAATTCATAGGCACAGGTCACCCGGTTTTTATCATTGCTGAGGCCGGAGTAAATCACAACGGTAATTTAAAGCTAGCAAAAAAGCTTATTGATGCTGCTTCTCAAGCCGGTGTTGATGCAGTAAAGTTTCAAACGTTTAACCCGAAAACTTTAGTTACCCAGACTGCGACCAAAGCCGAATATCAAGCCAAAAGTACCGGCAGAGAAAGCCAATACGAAATGCTTAAGAAAATCATGCTCCCCAGAAAATGGCACAAGGAACTTCAGAATTATGCCCGCAGAAAAGGCCTTATCTTTCTATCTACTCCATTTTCTAAAAATGATGCTGATTTTTTGATAAAATTGGGCATACCAGCTATCAAAGTTGGATCAAGTGACACTAACAATATTCCATATTTAAACCATATTGCTGCTAAAAATATTCCGATAATATTGTCAACTGGGATGTCGGATATGAAAGAGGTAAAGGAGTCAGCCAGAATAATACAAAGATCCGGAAATAATAAACTAATTGTTTTACATTGCACCACTAATTATCCAACACCTTTTGAGGAGGCTAACATTAGAGCCATTCAGACACTTAAAAAAGACTTGGGATTAGTATCTGGTTTTTCTGACCACACTCGTGGGATTGAAGCTCCGATTGCCGCCGTAGCTCTTGGGGCAAGGGTCATAGAGAAGCATTTTACTTTGGATAGAAAATTACCCGGCCCAGACCACAAAGCATCGCTTGAACCGAAAGAACTTAAAAAAATGGTTGTGAGCATTAGAAATATTGAGAAAGCTATGGGAAACGGAATAAAAACTCCTTTCCCGTCAGAAAAGAAAATAGCTGATGTAGCAAGAAAAAGCATAGTTGTTATTCAAGACATAAAGAAAGGACAAACTATAACTACCAACCACATAAGCATTAAACGGCCAGGTAATGGCTTAAGTCCAAAATATTACCCTCAAGTCATAGGCACAAGAGCAACAAAGGATATAAAAACTGACACCCTGCTAAAAATAAATGACTACAAAGCATAAGAAAAAAATAGCTTATATATCAGGCACTAGGGCTGATTTCGGCTTAATGACTCCCATTCTTAGAGCTATTCAAAAAAGCAAAAAGCTTGATTTACAGATTTACGCTACTGGAATACATCTTATGCCAGAATTTGGAAAAACCGTTAATGGCATTAAAAAAGATTTTTCAAATGTGGTTAAAATTGATTCCGTATTCAAGGCAGATGATCGCAAAGGGATGTCAAAATTCACGGGTGAATTTTTGAAAAAGTTAATAGAGGTTTTTATCAAAAATAAGCCAGACTTTGTATTAACGCTTGGTGACAGACCCGAAATGTTATGTACGGCAATGGCCTGCCTGTACCTTGGAATTCCTACTGGCCAAGTCCATAGTGGTGACAAGACCACTACCATTGATGAAGTCGCCAGACATGCGATCACGAAGCTTTCTCATCTTCATTTTCCGGCGACTGAAGAATCAGCTGAAAGAATAAAAAAAATGGGCGAAGAAGAGTGGCGGATAAATATTATCGGGGCACCGGCATTGGATACGATATTGAATGAAAAACTCCCTACACGTGAAGAGTTATTTAAGAAGTTGAGGCTTGATCCAAAGAATAAAGTTATCTTAGTAGCTCAGCATCCTGTAAGTGAGGAGGTTGATAACGCTGGAAAACAAATGAAAGAAACGCTACTAGCGGTTAAGAGATTTAATTTACCGGTTGTTGTTATTTATCCTCATGCCGATGCCGGCGGAAGAATGATAATTAGAGAAATCAGCAAAGAAAGAAAAAATCCTAATTTCAATATTTTTCCGAGCTTAACCTATAAAGATTTCTTGGCTCTTGAGAGAGAGGCTTCTGTTTGGGTCGGTAATTCCAGCGGAGCCATGATCGAATCATCTTCCTTCGCCACACCGGTTGTAAACATCGGCAATCGCCAATCTGGCAGACAGCATGGAGAGAATGTTTTAAATACTGGCTATAACCAAAATCAAATAAGTTCAGCTATTCGTAAATCTTTAGAAGATAAGGATTACTTAAAAAGTTTAAAGAGAATCAAAAATCCCTGGGGCGACGGCAAAACTGGTCCTAGAGTTGCAAAAATACTGGAAAACATTACTATTGACGACAGATTATTAACAAAACAGATAACCTATTAGGAGTAACGCTATGCCAAAAGACAGATTCAAAAAGTGGAAAAAGCCGAGAATCAAACACGGCAAATTAACCAAATGGAACTGGATGGTCCAACATCCGAAAAATCTTATCTTAGGCGAGAATACCGACATAGGCGCATTTTGCTATGTTAATGCCCTGAATGGAGTTGTTATCGAACAAGATGTCCAAATAGGTTCACATTGCGCTATTTATTCTGTTTCCACTATTGATAACAAGGTTGGGAAAGTTATCTTAAAAGAAAATTGTCGCCTGGGCTCGCATAGCACCGTAATGCCCGGAGTAACAATCGGCAAAAATTCAATTGTTGGTGCCCATAGCTTTGTGAACAAAGACATCCCCGATAATGTTGTAGCTACCGGCTGTCCGGCTAAGGTTATAAGGAAATTGTAGTTTCCCGAAATTTTAATTTCGGGATTTTTTATGAAAAAATACCCTATCGCAAAACCATATATTACCGCTACCGACAAAAAACTAGTTTTGGAAGTTTTGAATTCCGGCAATTTAAGCTTGGGCCCAAAACATAAAGAGTTTGAGGAAAAATTCGCCAAAATAGCCGGTACAAAATATGCCTGCAGCGTCTCAAGCGGTACGGCCGGTCTTCACCTAGCCATGATTGCTGCAAACATAAAAGTGGGAGACGAGGTTATTACCTCCCCCTTCTCATTTGTCGCCTCGGCAAATTGCATTTTATATATGAATGCCAAGCCGGTTTTTGTGGACATAGATCCTCTGACATACAATATGAATCCCAATAGCATAGAAGCGGCAATAACTCCCAGAACAAAAGCGATTCTAGTTGTACATATTTTCGGCCAAGCGGCAGATATGACACATATTAGTAAAATTGCTAAAAAACATAACCTTAAAATAATTGAGGATGCTTGTGAATCTATAAACGCTGAGCATAACAAGCAAAAAGTTGGAACTTTCGGAGAATCGGCTGTATTCGCTTTTTACCCAAATAAGCAGATTACAACCGGCGAGGGCGGAATGATAGCCACGAATAATGAAGAAATATATAAATTGTGCAACAGCTTAAGGAATCAGGGACGATCCGAAAACATGCAATGGCTAGATCATGAACGATTAGGTTATAACTATAGGCTAGATGAAATGAGCGCCGCCCTAGGCATAACTCAGCTTAAAAAACTAGATTTTCTGATTAACCAACGTCGAAAAATTGCCGCCTTATATACTAAAAATCTTCTGCCTTATTCCGACCTGATCCAAGTCCCCGCTATCGGCAAAAATAATAACCATACCTGGTTTGTTTATGTTGCTTTGTTAAAAAATAAGAAATTAAAAAGGGATGGACTGATAACAGAGTTAGCAAAACAAGGAATAAGCACTAAACCATACTTACCCTCAATTCACCTTTTTAGTTTTTACAGAAAGGTGTTCGGTTATAAAAAAGGCGACTTTCCAATAGCTGAAAAAGTCAGTAATTCTGCCATCGCTCTACCCTTTTATATTGGGTTGAAAAAGGACGATATTAATTATATAGTCAATGTGTTAACTAAAACAATCAAAAGCTATAAAATATGAATTTTTTCAAGAACAAAATAATACTGGTCACTGGGGTAACTGGCTCTATCGGCTCAGAAATAGTGAGACAGCTTTTGAAGTACCAGCCCAAGCAGATCAGAATATTATCCAGGAATGACAGTAGGCAGTACCACCTGCTAGAGAAGCTCAATTATCCTAAAAACGTAAGAGCCCTTATAGGTGACGTAAGAGATGCAAAACGACTTGATTTGGCTTTTGAAAATGTAAATATAGTTTTCCACGCCGCAGCCTTAAAACATGTTTCTTTGTGCGAATATAACCCTCTTGAAGCCATAAAAACGAATGTTTTTGGTTCCCAAAATGTTATAGATTCCGCATTTAAAAACAATGTGGAAAAAGTTATAGCCGTCTCAACTGATAAGGCCGCAAATCCCGGTAATATTATGGGCCTGTCTAAACTAATGATGGAGAAGCTACTTACAAACACAAGTTATTTCTCTGGAGGTAAGGCTAAACTTTCATGCGTAAGATTCGGCAATGTAGCCTGGTCAGAAGCATCTGTATTGCCTTTATGGCAAAAACAGGCCCATAATACCAACCAAATAAATCTTACCGATAAAGATGCCACAAGATTCTTCATGTCGATTGACCAAGCAGCTAAGTTAGTTCTTAAAGCGGCCGAATTAACTCAAGGAGGAGAAGTTTTTATTTTAAAAATGCCGTCAATTAAAATGGCAGACATGGCTAATATTTTTATAAATAAATATTTTCCTGGTAAAAAAGTCAGAACTAAGTTGATAAGCAAGAGGATCGGCGACAAAACGCATGAAGAACTGTTTGATTTTAATGACAATCAGAAGTTAATACTGGAGGATGATAAAATGTTCATCATCCTATCTAAAGAGTCTCTAAAATCAACTAACTTATACTCGTCGCCGCGACCAAGGCTATCTTCTTATTATGGATTTAAAACTACCGCCAAGGCTACATATTCCTCCCCAGATTACTTAGACAAAGAAATGATTAAAAAGTTGATATAGCATGTTTGAAGTCTACATTATCGGAGCTGGACAAATAGGAAGCAGGCATCTTCAGGCGCTAAAAGCAGTCAACTTTCTCATGTCTATCGTAGCTATTGATCCAAATCCTGTATCGCTGAGAGTAGCCAAAGAGCGCTATGAAAGTATGCCTGACGGTAAATTCCGGCATAAAATTGAGTATTTAACCGAGATTCCCAGAAATAAAAATCTAGTGGATTTAGCTATTATCGCTACCTACTCCGATGCAAGGACCAAGGTTATTAAAAAACTGCTTGCCTTGTCAAAAGTCAAAAATCTAGTTCTGGAAAAAATACTATTCAATAAAAAATCTGATTACGGTTCCGTCGGCGAAATTCTCAAAAAATCAAAAACAGAAGCTTGGGTTAACTGCACGATGAGGATGATGCCAAGTTACCAAAATATAGAAAAATACTTCAAGAATAAAAGAGTCTCATACATAGTTACCGGCAGTAAATTCGGACTTATTACCAATGCCATCCACTATCTTGACCATGCTGCTTATCTTTCCGACACAACAGAATTTAAGGTCAATACTATTGGCCTTGATCCAAAGCCGATTGAAAG
>Ga0209542_10012650_pt1 | contig 14708 bp, 16 predicted proteins | sample RifCSPhighO2_01_FD_184028 | JGI IMG/M metagenome (GOLD analysis project Ga0209542, IMG submission 184028) | Soil microbial communities from Rifle, Colorado - Rifle CSP2_plank highO2_0.1 (SPAdes) (version 2) | ecosystem: Environmental > Terrestrial > Deep subsurface > Rock core/Sediment ...
GGGGGCCGAGGCCGCCCGCCGGATGCAATCAGAAGTTTTTTATAAGACACGGCGAGTCCGGTCTCCGCGCGCACTTCCCTGCGCGCGAAATCTATTTTTACCGCCTTGGTAGAAGGATAAAAATCCAAAGCGCGCTTTTCGTAGTCGCCGATATTCCTCAAAAAAAGATTTTCGCGCGGGATAAGCCCCTTGAGGTATTTAGGGATCATAACGCGCGAATACAAAACATGCGGCTCGTCTTCCAAAATGACTATCTTGGCGCGCTGGTCAGCCTCGCGCAAAGTTTCCGCGGCGGCGGTCCCGGCAATCCCGCCGCCTAAAATTAAATAGTCTGCCTTTTCCACAAAAAATAAATCATAATTGCTTTTCCTCTTTTTCCGATGCCGACCAAAAAGAAAGGACAGCCACCCCTATGCCCAAAACAAACAGCGATATTTTATGCGCCCCCCAAGGAAAACTCAAATAAGGCAAAAGCATAATCAGAAGCCCCAATATGCCCGCTGTCCATTGTTTCCACATGGCTTTATAATAACACAAAAGCGCAAAAAACCCAGCCCCGACATGCGTCGGGGCTGGACTGACTCTCTAGATACCAAATAATTAGTACCTGCTTCGGAAACCGCCTCCTCGAGATTCGCGCGGAGGCCGCTCGGTCATCGGGCGGGCTTCATTCACTGTCACCCTTCTGCCGTCCAGCTCTTTGCCGTTCCACATCTCAATGGCTTTCTCGGCCTCTTCATCGGAAGACATCTCTATGAAGCCGAATCCTCTGCTTCTGCCGGTCATGCGATCCATGACCACGCTGGCAGAAGTGACGGCGCCCGCCTGCTCAAAAGCAGACCTCAAGCTGTCGTCGGTGGTGTTGTAGGAAAGACTTCCTACGTATAGCTTTTTTGCCATCTAAATAAACTAACCTAATAAACTACTGCTTCGTAGGAAGACCAACCTACTAAAGACAATAAGACAAGTGTACGCCCATATTATTCAAAAGTCAAGAAATTGTTTCCCCAGCTGCAAAACTTGCAGTCGCTGTGCGAAGCGGGCTTGGGGCCGCGCAAAAGCTGGACGGCAGATTTGAAAACTTTGTAGGCGGCTTCGGGTTCCACTTCAACCTTGCGCGGCTCAACGTTGAATGCGACTAAGGACGCCGGACGTCCGCTTGGACGTCCGGCGTCCAAGTCCAAAACCTCTTCAGGCGAATAAAAAAGCAAGTAAGCGAAATTTTTAGTTTTGTATCCGTTTTTTTGCAGCAAAAATGTGTAGCAATTTAATTGGTTCACATAATAAGAATGTGAATCATCTTTCGCCGCCCAGCCTCTAGTTTTATAATCAACGGGGATGTAAGAATTATTAGAAACCAAGCAGTCATCTAAAGCGCCCATCAGCTCCGCGTCCAATTTTTCGTCGCGCCATCTGATTCCTTTCATATTGAGCCGCCACTCGCGCAAAAATCTCGGGTCGTCTAAAAGCTTACCTTCTACTTTTCCCTCAATCTCCGGCGGGAGTGTGCCTTGCGCGCGAAACTTGTCAAAATATTTTTTGAGCACAGCGTCCATTCCCCCCGGCAAAGACGGAAAGGCGCCCGAGGGCCGGTGGATCCCGCGATTTTTTTCCAGCCAAAAGCATTTCGCGCACTCCAAAAAAAGATTGAGGGCGGACGGCGATAAAACTATTCTCCCGTTTTTATCTTTCACCATGAAAAAGCTGGTTGGTGTGCGGCATGCGATTGGCAAAAAGGAAAAATAGCGCCGCGCACGCCGCCGCGACAAAGCCGATAACAAAAAGCTTTTCTTGCGGGACGTAAAAAGCCCCCAAAACAAGCGCCGCCGTAAACGGCACCCGGGCAATATGGTAAAGCGCTTCGCGGCTCAAAATAAAAGCGCTGGCGTCCGAAACCGCTCCCGCGATTTTGTAGTACTGGCTGGACCAGGCAACCGTGAGCGATGAATAAGCCGCGTGCCCCAGTACGCTGCTCGCCGCGATAAGGTAAGCGGACTCCAAAAACGGGCGGTCTGCCCAAATTGCCGCGAATATTATCGCGGACCAAAAAAGCATCCGCCGCCTTTTGCCGTGGTCAGAAACAAAACCTATAAGATACGCCGCGACCGACCCCGCCAAAATTCCCAAAGAAACAACCCCGCCCAAATTCTCAATGCTGCCGCTGAACGCGAAGTACATAAAAAGCGGCCAAAAAATAAGCCCGATCATTTTTTCCGTTGCCATCCCGACTCCCGACAAAGTAAACGGAACGAGCTTTTTTTCTTTTAAAAATCCGAGCACGGCGCTCGCGGTGAGATTCGGCGAAAGCGTCCTCTTTGGGAAGAAAAAGAGCGGCAAAACGGCTAAAAACAAAAATGCCGACCCGGCGTAAAAAGTCCAAGCGAAGCCGAAAGAAACAATCAGCGCGGCGCCCAAAAAAGGCGAAGAAAACTGCGCCAAAGAGGCCAGCATGTGCCGGAGGCCCATCTCCTGGCCGAAACGCCCTTTGTCGGAAGCGCCCAAAAAATCAACGTGGTAGCCGGTGTTAAAAAACAGCATATTTGCCGCGAGCCCCGCGGGCAGGACATAAAATATGCGCGGGAAATCGCCCAAAAAGCCCAAACCGAAATAATAAAGTATCAAAAATGGCAGCGAAAGAAACATCATCATTTTGTCGCTTAATCTGCGAAGCGCCGGCAAAAACAAGAAAAGCAGAACCAAAAAATAAAGCGAGTTTAAAAAATAAAAAAACAAAATTTTCCAAAGCGGTATCCCCAGCTTCCAAAAATAAATCGGCACGAACACGCTGATAAGCCCCTCCGCGAAATAAAGCAGCGCAAGGGTAAAATGGAGCGATGTCACCTCGCGGCTACCGAAAAAATAGAAATGCTGCCGGTCAAAAATCATTATTGAAATTATAGCATAAAATAAAAACCCGGAATAACCGGATTAAAGCTTTCTATTGATTAAAACGCGCTGAATAAAAACCAATCCTCCGGCGGCAGGACTCGAACCTGCAACCCACTCCTTAACAGGGAGTCGCTCTACCTTTGAGCTACGCCGGAGGGCTGATTTTTAAATAGAGGAGCAAAGCTCCTCTTAAATATACTAATTTATTTCGTTTTCATCAATATAAGGAGTAGCCCGTTGTATCGCAATTTGCTATAATTAAAGCATTATGAAAGGTCTGCATATAGTCGCTTTTACGCTCCTTTTGGCCGGCGGGCTCAACTGGCTTTTGGTCGGGCTTTTCGGCTGGGATATAGGGGCGATATTCGGCGGCCAGGGCGCCTTGGTTTCCCGCGCCATCTACGTGCTGGTTGGGCTTGCGGCGATTTCCGAAATCGTCTCGCACAAATCCAACTGCAGGGCGTGCGGCGGACCAAGCCCGATGGCCTAGCGGAGCTCAAATAGGGCCGTGTTTTTATCTTCATTTTTTAATGAGTAGTTTTTGCTTGCCAAAAGGTAATTATAAAAGACCTGCGTTTCGCTTTTGGGCAAAACAACGTAGCGCGCTTTGAAATTATTTTTTAAAACGGCGTAAGTGTCTTCTATTGCTTTCTCGTCGCACGATGTCGCGGGGCAGGTCCACTCTGCGGTTTTGCCGGTTTCCAAGTAATACGCTTCCCAATAAAGCTTCGGGTCATAAGCATATTGGAAAATCGGGTCCATGCCGCTGACATAATAATTTTTCCGGTCCCAGAAAAATAATTCCGGAAAATAATCCCATCCTGCGTTAAAAACAATGTCGCCGGCGCGGGAATTGTTTTTTAGCCACTCCCCAGCGCCCCGGAAGCGCTCCGGGCTCCAATCCGCCGTTTTTAAAAATTTGTCATTTTGGTACAAACTCTGGCCCGCCATAAAAAGCGCGATTATAACGGCCGCGCTCAAGGCCCAAATGCCAAACTTTTTGGCGCGCGGATAAATGAAAGCGATAAAAATAACTCCGAAGGCCGCCCAAAAATCAAACGAGCGCTGGGCGATAAAAACGGTCATTAAAAAGAAAATGGCGGAAAGAGAAAAACTGCTCCACAAAATCAAACTTTTTTGCGGTTGTTTAAAAAAAATATAAATTGCCAAAAGCCACAAAAGCGTAAACGGCAAAAACAAGTAAAGTGTCTGCCAGCCCAAAGGATAAAGCTCAAGCCCGAAATTTAGCGGGATGCCCCTGCTTTTTGCGAGCATAAGCTCAACTATCTGGATATAAGCGAGTTTCGCGGCGCCCAATGGATTGGGGCGCGCGAGCCAACCCAAAATAAGCCCGCCGATTGAATATAAAATAATGCGGAAATCAAAAAACTTTTTTGAAAGAAGTTTTGCGATAGCAAAAATCCCCAAAATCAGGAGGGTTGACCAAAATAAGCTCAAGTGGAAAAACGCGACGGCAAAAGACGCCCAAAAAACTCCCCAGACGCTTCCCGTAACCGCGAAAGAAAAAGCCAGAACATCAAACGCGAGCGAAAGCGAGTGCGGGCGCGCCGTGGTCATATGAAAAAGCGCGAAAAATCCAGAAAGTAAAAATAAAAACGGCCAGATGTATTTTGCCGCGGCCCCCAGGCGCACCGATGAGAAGTAAAAATTTATAAGCAGGAGCGAGGTTACAAAAACTCCAGCAAGGCGCAAGCCGAAAATCGGGTCGGAAAACAAAGTGAACGGAATCAGCAAAATATGGAAGCCGTACCATATGTCCGCGCCGTATTTGCCGATTACGGAATACGGCAGCCACGGAAAACCGGAGTTAAAAATTCCATTATCTCTATATATCTCGGCGTGGGCAAAATGATAAAGCTGGTCCCCCTCCGGCCTTAATGGATAGTCGAAGTGCAAAAACGCGGCAAAGAGCGCAGCCGCCAGAAAAAAACAAAAAAACGCTTTAATACTCATGCAATTTTATGACTTTGTGGTGCTGGCGGATTTTTTCTATCGCTTTCGCTTCAATCTGGCGGATTCGCTCGCGGGTCACGCCGAATTCTTTCCCGACTTCCTCCAAGGTGTGGGTGATGCCGTCGTCCAAGCCGAAGCGCATGCGCAAAATCTTCTGCTCCCGGGGCATAAGGTCAACCATAATTTCCCGAAGGTGGTCTTTAAGCAGTTTCCGCGCCGCCTCCTGCGCTGGCGTGAGCATTTTTTCGTCCGGAAGAAAGTCGCCAAGCGTTGAATCCTCGTCGTCTTCCCCTACCGGCGCCTCCAAAGAAACCGTGTCCTGCGAAATTTTTTGGATATGGTGAATTTTTTCCACCTCAACATTCATCTCGGCCGCCAATTCCTCCGCCAGCGGCTCCCGGCCCAAATCCTGCGTAAGGCGCCGTCTCACCTGCTGATATTTTGAGATAGTTTCAACCATGTGCACTGGTATGCGGATGGTTTTCCCTTGGTCGGCAATCGCGCGGGTAACCGCCTGCCTTATCCACCAGGTGGCGTAGGTTGAGAACTTATAGCCCTTCCGCCAGTCAAATTTCTCCACGGCTCTGAAAAGCCCCAGATTCCCCTCCTGAATCAAATCCAGCATGGTGAGGTTCGGCGTCCGCCCAACGTATTTTTTGGCGATGGAAACCACCAGCCGCAGATTTGCCTGCGCCAGCTGGTTCTTGGCGTCCTCCTCGCCGGCTTCAATTTTTTTAGCGAGCTCTTTTTCCTCTTCGCCCGAAATCAAGGGTATGCGCCCGATTTCTTTCAAATACATCTGCACAGAGTCGGCGGCGGGGATGTCTTCGGTGGCCAAAACGCTTTGGCGCGATTTCTTGCGCCCCGGTTTTCCTTCCGCTTTTTTTTCTATGGGAACTTCCAAAAGCTCCATCCCTTCAAGCACGTCCACGCCAGCCACCTCCAGCCGAGAATAAAGGTCTTCCAAAAAAATCACATTGTACTCAACGTGCGGGAAAGCCGAAAGAATCTCCGCGTAAGTCAAAAAACCGCGTTCTTTGCCTTTTTTAAAGAGCGCCTCAACCCTTTCCTCGCTGAATTCTTTTTTCAGCTCCGCCTTGCTTAACCCCGACGGCGCGCGTTTGGGCTTTTTTGCGAGCGCTTTAATCCTCTTGGCCTGCCTCGCCGTCAGCCTCGTCAAGTCTAGACGGGAGTCAAGGCGGGCCGATTTTTTCGGCTTACTTTTTTTCTTTTCCTTTTTCGTCATATTTGATTTAATTCTTTGGAAATTTTATGAAATTCCCCCAGGAGCGTTTTTAGATTTCCCGCGCCTTTGCGCTCCGCGCCGCTTATCTCTCCGGAAAGCGCAACCAGACGCTCTTTTAAATACTCTTTTTTAAGCTCCCGCTGGCATTTTATGAATTCCACTTCGGCGTCAGCGAGATTGTTGAGTAAAATTTCCGCGAAGATGGCTGTTTTGTTGCTCTGGGCGAGCAGATTTTGAAAGGCCGGGTCAAGTTTTTGGGAAAGCGCCGGATATTCCGCGGCGATGGCTAAAATCCTGCCCTCAAGCAATGATTTTCTGTTATTATTGCGCGCGGATCCTTGCTCATCTCCGAAAACATTTTCTCCTTCCTGTGAAAGGGCGGTATTCGCTTTTTTCAAAGCCGCCCAGACGGCTTCTTCTTTTATATTTAAAATATTGCTCAATTCCCTCGCCCAATGCGCGCGCTCAAGCTCGCCCAAGGACGCAACCACCGGCAAAACCGTTTTTTGAATTTCACGTTTGGCTTCCGGGGAGGCAGGGTGGAATTTTTTCACGGCCGAATCCAGATAAAATTCAACAATATGGCGCGAAGCGGAAACGGCTTTTTGCCAAATCTCCGGATTTTTCGCGACTGCTTCGGCCGGGTCCTTAACGCCCAACCCTCCGGCCACTCTCACCTCAAATCCGCGCTCCAAGGCCAAAGCAATGCCGCGTTTTGACGCCGACTCGCCGGCCGAGTCGGCGTCAAAAGAGAAAATCATCCTATCGGCAAGCCGTTTGATTGTCTTTAGCTGGTCTTCAGTGAAAGCCGTTCCGGAAGATGCCGCGACATTTTTTACCCCGCCCTGCCAGGACATAATCGCATCCATATAGCCCTCAACCACAACGCACTCTTTTTGGCGCATAATTTCCGTTTTTGATTTGTTGAGCGCATACAAAGTTTTGCTTTTTTGGTAAAGAATAGTTTCCGGCGAATTTACATATTTTGACTCGTTATCTTTTTCCGGAAAAATTCTCCCGCCGAAAGCTGCTACCCTGCCGTTGTAATCAAAAATCGGGAACATTATCCGCCCGCGAAAGCGGTCGTAAAAATCGCGCTGATTTTTGACAACAAGCCCCGATTTTTCTATCTCCGCCGCGGAAAAATCCTTGTTTTTTAAATGAGCGGAGAGAGAGCGCCATTCATCCTGCGCGTAACCCAAGCGGAATTCGCGGATGGTGTCATCAGTCAGGCCACGCGCATGAAGATACTTAGCAATCGGATTGCTAAGTGGACTTAGCAATCCGATTGCTAAGTTAGATTCAAAAAATTTCGCGGCTTCTTCCAGAAGCGCGAACTGCCGCGCGCGCTCCGTGCGAAATCGCGGGTCTTCGTGCTTGAGCTCCACTCCGGCGCGGTCGGCCAAAGTCCGCAGAGCGTCCGCGAACTCCACCCCTTCAATCTGCTGGATAAATTCAAAAATGTCCCCGCCCTTGCCGCAGCCGAAGCAATGCCAGATCTGCCTGGCCGGAGAAACGTTAAAAGACGGCGTCCGCTCGCTGTGGAACGGGCAAAGCGCCCTGAAATTGGCGCCGGCTTTGGCAAGCCGGACATACGAGCCCACCAAATCCACGACATTTACGCGGCTTTTTATTTCTTCAATTTGAGAGGGCATAAGGTGCGATTATTATAACACGCTTTCATTTTTTACCATATACCCTTTTCCTTCCTGATTCCATTAAGATACGCTTCAATCCGCCTGCGGTTTGCCGGCGAGAGCGTTTTTGGCAAATTATCAAATTCAAAAAATCCCCGCTCCATAATTTCAAAACTTGGGGAAAATTTAAGATTGCCGCCGAAATCTTCCGTAAAAAGAACCGTGACCGTGTCCCGCTTGCCCATAAGTCCGTGATAAGTGCCCAGCTCCCCGCCGAATGAATTGACCGCAAGCCCCGTTTCTTCCAGAACTTCCCTCTTGGCGGCTTCTTCCAACGTTTCATTCGCGCCCACTCCCCCGCCCGGCAACGTCCAAACTCCGGGAGCGTACCAATGCCGCACCAAAACAACGCGCCCCTCGCGGACAAGAATAACTCGCGCGCCGTGCGAAGTGCGCTCCTGTCCAAACACGCGCCGCGCCAAATACCGCGCCGCGTGCGCGGCAAAAAGCGCCGCAAGCGAGCCATAAAAAAATATTTTTTTAAGACACTTCACAACAGTCATCATTTGTTTTTCGGAAGGAGCGAGATTCGAACTCGCGATCCCGTTTCCGGGATGCTCGCTCTCCAAGCGAGTGCCTTAGACCGCTCAGCCACCCTTCCATAATCCCAATAATTTTTTAAACTTTATCACGGCTGTAAAAAATTCCTTTCAACATCAAAAGAAGCCCGGAAATCGCCAGCACCTCGGCGGCCGCCGCAATACCAAAAGAATAAAACGGAAAAACTGAAAATTCAAAGGCGAAGACAGCCGCAAAGCCCAGCACAAAAGTCCCGTAGGAAAGCCATCTGGAACGCCGGCGCAAAAATTTATCTTCCAGGCGCAAACTTTGAATAAACATAACCAAGGCAAAAAACATGCCGGAGAACCCGCCGACAAGCCCGACGAGCAGGCGGGCCCACGGAGCGCCGCCGTGACTAAAAGCAATCAGCCGCTGGCCCGCCAAACCAATTTCCCAAATTCTGGCCGCGTCTCCGGACAGCAAACTGACCAAAAACACAACGACCCCCGTCGCGGCAAGAAGCAATTGCAGCGGGAGCAAAAATTTCTTCCAGCCGATCAGGGCGAATAAAATTCTTATAAAATAAGAAAGCGCGAGATAAAGGACGAGATGCCCGAAAACAAAAAAGAGCTGCACTATTTTCAAATCGCCGTGGAAAACAACCGGAGCCGCCAAAAAAGCAAAAAATACGGTAAAAAGCAGATAAAAATAGAAAAAATCCCTGACTAAGACGTTGGGTTTTTGTTTATGCGACCGCCGCAGGCGCAAAGCGGCAACCAAACAGGCGGCCGTATTAAATACATCAAAGAGCGAAGAAACAAAAATATTCACGATTCTTTATACGCTCATAGCCCTTAATGCCCTGATTCTTTCTTCAACCGGCGGGTGGGTCATAAAAAATCTGGTTATGCCGTAGCGCTTTTTTTTGAGAGGGTCCGCAATCCAGAGATGCGCCATGGTAGGAATTGCGTTGCTAACCGGCATAGGCGATTTTGAAATTTTCTCAAGCGCCCGCGCCAGCCCCTCCGGGTACCTTGTTAAAAGTGCGCCGGAAGCGTCAGCTAAAAACTCGCGTTTCCGGGAAATCGCAAGCTGCATCAAAGTCGCCGCAATCGGCGCGAGGATTGAAAGCGCGACGCCGATTAAAATCAGAGCGTTGCCACCCCTGTCATTATCCCTCTGGCGGAAACCGCCGAACCAAATGCTTCTCATAAAAAAATCCGCGAGCAGAGAAATAAAACCGGCCAAAATCACCGCAGCCGTGTTTAAAAGCATATCGCGGTTTCCGATATGCGAAAGTTCATGCGCCAATACCCCCTCCAGCTCCGAGCGGTCTAAAATATCCAAAATGCCGGACGTCACCGCGACGACGGCGTGCTTGGGATCTCTCCCCGTGGCAAAAGCGTTCGGAGACCCGTCCTCAACCAAATAAAGCCGCGGCATGGGGAGCCCGGCCGTGATAGTAAGATTTTCCACGATGTTATAAAGTTCCGGCGCGTCTTTTTTTTGAAGCGCTCGCGCGCGCGTCATCATAAGCACGATTTTGTCCGAATACCAATAAGAAATTATGCTCATAAAAGAGCTGAAAATAACCGCAAAAAGTAAAATGGAGGCGTTGCCGTAAATTTGCGAAAATATCCATCCTAAACCTATAACCACGAGCAAAAAAACTCCGAATAGCGCGAAGGTCTTTCTGATATTTGAATCGCGGTGCGAGTAAATGGTCACGTTTAAAACTTAACCTTCACGGGTTCTTTTTCGGTTTGTGATTCTACGCCGAAAAATTCCATTTTTGAAAATCCAAACCGGCCGGCGACGAGGTTCGCCGGGAAAGCGTCGATTTTGGTATTCAGCTCCATAATATTGCCGTTGTAGAACCTGCGCGCCGCCTGAATTTTATTTTCCGTGTCGGCAAGCTCTCTTTGCAAATCCAAAAAATTAGCGTTGGCTTTCAAATCCGGATAATTTTCGGCCACGGCAAAAAGGGTTTTTAAATTTAAAGATAAGACGTCCTCCGCTTTAGCTTTTTCGTTAAGTCCGCCGGCTGGCGGATCGCCCAAGGAAATTGCTTTAGCGCGCGCCATTGTCACATTTTCAAAAACCTGTCTCTCGTGCTGCATATAACCTTTTACGGTTTCCACGACATTCGGGATTAAATCATACCGGCGCTTGAGCTGCACGTCAATATCCGAAAGCGCTTCCTTCGCCCGATAACTCAAAGTCACCAGCCGGTTATAAGCCCAAATGACCCAAAGCGTGATTAAAACCGCTATTCCCAAAATCCAATATAAAATGTTCATGGCTTAATTATAGCAAAAAGGTAAAAAATTAAAAGAGGGCTTTTAGGCCCTCAAGCGAATAAACTCACCAGCGTCCGGCGGCACGCATAATCCTGCGCCGCAGTCGCCTGTCGTAGCCGCCCGGGTATCTGTCCGCGGCATGGTTGATTTTTTCTCGCAGCGCTGCGCGGATTTTTACAAGCCTCGCCGCCTTACGCACTTCAAACGATGGGTTGTAAAAAATCTGACGCCGATGAACACAGAGGAGCGTTATAGGACAATATCTGCCCCCGTCCCCATCGCCAAGGCGAAATCTTAGCCGGCTGTCTCTTTCTAAAACCGATTTACAACGAAGCTTCCTGACGGCTTCGCGTAAGCCCTTCAAAAACTGCTTTTCATCAATCATTTTTGCCCGCCTCCTTCCGAAATCAAAATTTTGCGTCTAGGCACACACTAGCGCAAAAGCCATATCAAATCAATAGTCCATATGGCCGCCGCCCATGCCTCCCTGCCCCGAGCTTGTTGATGGGTTTTTCTCCGGAATTTCGGTGACGGCCGCGCCGACGGTAAGATAGTTCGCGGCGACGGAAACGGCGTTCGCAAAAGCGGTTTTTACGACCTTAAGCGGGTCAATGATGCCGGCTTCTTTGAGGTCGCCGATTTTATTGGTTACGGCGTTAAACCCCAGCCATTGCGCTTTGTTATTCTCTCCCTTGTTTGCCTTTTTTTGCTTTACCAATTCATCAATAATTTTATTTACGGATTCTCCGCTATTTTGAATGATGGCTTCTACGGGTGCTCTTAGCGCTTTATTCAAAATTCCAGTAGCGGCCAGGGTAGCAGAAACGGCATGCTCAATAATTTCTCCTTGAGCCGAAACAACCAAATTAAAAAGCGCGATGCCTCCGCCGGGGACAATTCCTTCCTCCATCGCGGCGCGGGTTGCGGCCACAGCATCTTCCACTCTTTGTTTTAATTCTTTTTGTGCGGATTCGGTCGGAGCGCCGACTTTGATTACCGCAACCCCGCCGGAGAGCTTGCCCACACGCTCCTGCAAATTTTTCTTTTCGTATTCCGAGTCCGTCTTTTTGATTTGCGCGCGGATTTGGGCAACCCTTTCCTCAATCGCTTTTTTGTCTCCCTTTCCGCCAACAATTGTGGTATTGTCCTTATCGGCGACGACTCTGTGCGCGTGGCCTAAATGGCTCACCTCCGTGTTTTCCGGCTTTCTTCCCAAGTCCTCGGAGATAAATTCCGCGCCGGTCACAACGGCGATATCCTGCAGCATCTCTTTTCTCCTGTCGCCGAAGCCTGGCGCTTTTACTCCTAAAACATTAAGCACGCCTCGGAGTTTGTTAACCAAAAGGGCTGCCAGCGCCTCGCCCTCAATTTCATCGGCGATCAAAACCAGCTCTTTTTTGCCCGTCGCCAAGATTTTTTCCAACAATTTCAAAATATCCTGAATGGACGATATTTTTTTGTCGGTCACCAAAATATAAGGGTCCTCCAGCTCCGCCGCCATCTTCTCCTGATTTGAAATCATGTAAGGAGAGACGTAGCCGCGGTCAAACTGCAGACCTTCAACCATTTCATGCGAACTGCCGACGGTGTTGGAATCCTCAATCGTCACAACGCCGTCCCTCCCGACTTTGGACATCACTTCTGCAAGAAGTTTCCCTATCTCGGCGTCTTTCGCCGCAAGCGTCGCCACCTCCTGCAATTTTTTATTGTCGGAAACGTCTTCTTTTTGCTGCTCCAATTCCTTCACCACCGCCTCGCTCCCTTTTCTAAGTTCCTCAGCGAGCTGGATTACGTTAAAGCCCTTTTCATGAATCGCCCGCTCGCCTTCTTCAATAATCGCGTGCGCCAAAACAACCGCCGTGGTCGTTCCGTCGCCCACGCGGTCGTTGGTTTTGTCGGCTGCCTGCTTGATAAACTCCGCGCCCAAATTTTCCCATTTGTCCGAAAGTTCAATTTCTTTGGCCACGGTCACGCCGTCAAAAGTCACCTGCGGGGCGCCATATCCTTTTTCAATAACCACCGCCCGGCCCCGCGGGCCCAAAGTCATCCGCACAGCTTCCGCCAGCTTGTCTATGCCCTTTTTGATGGCGCTTCGCGCCGATTCATTAAATAAAATTTGTTTTGCCATGTTATTCAATTATTCCTAAAATATCCTCCTCCTTCGCTATTAAATATTCTTTGTCGTCAATTTTTATCTCCGTCGGCCCGTATTTGGAAAATAAAACTCTGTCTCCGGCTTTCACGGAAAGCGGCTGCAATGTTCCGTTCTCCATTCTTTTCCCTTCTCCCACAGCAATAATCTTCCCTTCCTGCGGCTTTTCCTTGTCCGCGGTGTCCGGTATTAAAATCCCGCCCTTTGACTGCTTTGCCTTTTCCTCATCAGAAAGCGGCTCAATCAAAACCCTGTCGCCCAATGGTTTTATGTTCATAAGCATAATGCTAATCTACTAATTTCATCCGAATGCTACGAATAGTGTTAGCACTCCTGACCTCCGAGTGCTAATGAGATACTATCAGAACGCCCTTTCGGGGTCAACCCCGCACCTTTTGAGTCTAGTTAGGCAGCACTAAGGCTATTTTTTATTTTACGCTTAAGTTGAGCATAAACTTTGCCAAAATGTTTAAGATTATGCTCACGATAAAGAGCGTCTTCTTTCAAAAAATAGCCTTCTACATAAACAAATTTCCACGGCATATAACGCGCGGTGGACGGTGATTTGCCAGTGTTATGTTCAGATAGTCTTCGCACTAAATTTGATGTGCTGCCTATGTACAACGAATCATTCTTTTTGCTCTTGATAATATAAACCCAGTACACAAAGCAATTGTTACAAAACAAAAGGTGCGGGGTCAAGGTTTCTCCCCCGCTGTGGATTTAAAAATAAATCCGTTACTTTCGTAGATTTATTTTTCTAAACCGTATTCTAACAAACATTTTTTATAAATCACTTCACCTGACGTTTGTTCTGGTAGACGTCCGGACGACGAAGCTTTTATGGGTTCTCTTAAATACTGTGAGCATTCATTTCTAATCCGGGCTGGTCTTAATTGGAACCAATAAAAAGCGCCAACAATAGAGATAACAAAAATAACCAATAATCCAATTTTAAACCAATTTTCTTGGATAAATTTTTTCATAAGTTTATGGTACTGCTGTTTATCCCAACAATCAATAGCTCTGTTTTTGCTTGATTTATTATGCGACACTTTCGCACGATCGGAAGAAAGTGTCGCCCATATAACCACTATGATATATCATATCTTGAATTTGCAGTATTCGCGCTATAGCAAATAAACTGCAAATTGGTAAATTACCACAAAATCGCTAAATAACCTTCCTTAACCACGCCCCGGTGTATGATTTTTTGTGCGCCGCGATTTCTTTGGGCGCGCCTTCGGCGATAATTTCGCCGCCGTTGCCTCCTCCGTCCGGACCGAGGTCAATTATCCAATCGGCGTTTTTTAAGACGTCCATATTATGCTCAATCACCACGACGCTGTTGCCCTTGTCCACCAAGGCGCGGAGAATATTTAATAATTTTTGAATATCGTCAAAATGGAGGCCGGTTGTTGGTTCATCTAAAATATAAAGGGTCCTGCCCGTCGCTTTTTTAGAAAGTTCAAACGCGAGCTTCACTCTCTGCGCTTCGCCTCCCGAAAGCGTCGTCGCGGGCTGGCCAAGCTTCATATATCCCAACCCGACGTCTACCAAGGTTTTCAAGCGCTGCTCAATCTGCGGAATGTCTTTGAAAAATTTATGCGCTTCTTCAATGGAGAAATCCAGAACATCGGCGATGTTTTTATTCTGGTATAAAATCTCAAGCGCTTCTTTACTGTATCTTTTTCCGTGGCACTCCTCGCACTCCGCGTAAATGTCCGGCAAAAAATACATTTCTATTTTTTTCACTCCCTGCCCTTCGCAAACCTCGCACCTTCCGCCTTTTACGTTGAATGAAAACCGGCCGGATTTGTATCCCCTCGCACGCGCCTCCACAGTGCGCGCGTAGATTTCGCGCATAAATGAAAACACTCCAGTGTAAGTCGCGGGGTTTGAGCGCGGCGTGCGGCCTATGGGCGACTGGTCAACTAAACCGCCTTATC
>Ga0209542_10012653_pt1 | contig 14705 bp, 15 predicted proteins | sample RifCSPhighO2_01_FD_184028 | JGI IMG/M metagenome (GOLD analysis project Ga0209542, IMG submission 184028) | Soil microbial communities from Rifle, Colorado - Rifle CSP2_plank highO2_0.1 (SPAdes) (version 2) | ecosystem: Environmental > Terrestrial > Deep subsurface > Rock core/Sediment ...
CGATGCTATCGTGGCCTATCGTCCAATGAAAGACGGTGTGATTGCTGACCATAGAGTGACCGAAGCCATGTTGCGTTATTTTATGCAAAAAACTTTGGGTGCGTGGAATCTTTTTAAACCGGATGTAATGATTAGTGTGCCAGCCGGAATCACCTCGACCGAGCGTCGCGCCGTGGTGGAGGCGGCGGTCCGCGCCGGCGCCAAGAACGCTTACGTAGTTAAAGAGCCAATCCTGGCCGCTATCGGCGCCGGTATTCCCATCCACGAAGCTCATGGACATATGATAGTGGATATTGGCGGCGGCACAACAGACGTGGCGGTTATTTCTCTCGGTGGCATTGTGGCATCCACGTCAGTTAAATGCGCAGGTGATAAAATAGACCAAGCCATTACCGATTACATTAAAAAAAGTTACAACCTTGCTATCGGCGAAAAAACCGCCGAAGATATAAAAATTAAAATAGGTTCGGCCGTAGCCATGGAAGAAGAGCTGTCTTATTCCGTGAAAGGTAGAGATTTTCTAAACGGTTTACCTCGTACGGTCACAGTGAACACCAATCAAATTGTCGGAGCCATTGATAATGAATTGCGACAAATGATTAAGGCCATTAAAGATGTTTTTCAAGAGACCCCGCCGGAGCTGGCCGCGGATATTATTGACAACGAAATTATTATGACCGGCGGTTCGTCGCAATTACGTAATCTGCCAGAACTAGTTTTTCGGCGCACTGGAGTGCGAGCGCGACTTGCGGAGGATGCCATTTATTGCGTTGCTAAGGGTACCGGTGTGGCCCTTGAACATTTGGATACTTACAAAAAAACAATTCTTTCCAAGCGTTAAAATTATATTTTAAGTTCCAGTTATTATTTAAAATTAGCCCGCATGCCCTTCGGTTTACCAAAGAATATTAACGACTTTCATCACGCCTATATACTTGAAGGTAACGCTGTGGCCGGAGTTAGCTTATGTGAATACGTACGAGATTGCCTGCGCGCAAGCGGATATGCCGTGCCGGACGTGGAGCTTTTGCGATATGCTTATTTTACCGTGGAAGATGCTCGGACATTTCGCGCCCGTGAGCACAGAGCCAATGTCTATCCCAAGGTGCGTATTTTAATGTGGGGTTCTTATGGCGCGGAAGCTTTGCAGGCTTTATTGAAGTTGATAGAAGAACCATCTCCCAATACGTATTATATGTTTGTGGTCAGTCATATGAATGGTCTGCCCGAAACATTTATTTCGCGCTCAATAATACTTCGCCCGGAAAAACAAAATGAATTCGAAGATGTGGCTAAAGAAGCCGAGCATTTTTTAGCGGATACCCCGACTCTTCGCTTGGCCTATGTGCGTAAACTTCTTGAATCGTTTGAACAGTCCGCCGAAGAGTCTGCCGAAAAACGTCAAGCCGCGATTATTTTTGTAAAACAACTCGAACAAAAAGTGAAAGAAAGAAAAAATGTTGTTGAACGCGGTCGCTTTTGGGAAGTTCTGCGCGAAGCCAAACACGCACTCGGCCAACAATCCTTACCACCTCGACTTGCTCTGGAACATTTGGCCATCGCTCTTCCGTAGGAACGCGGATATACGCAGATGGCTTCATACTTGATACCCCGGTAGTAGAGCAGAGCTCACTACGGGGCAGTCTTTATTCTTGATACTTAATACTTTATACTGTAGTCATGTACGATTTTTCATTTTTCAAAAAACGAGGAGCGGGGGTGCGCGAGTGGTTGACCAAAGAATATTCAAGCATTCGCACCGGTCGTGCTACGCCCACAATTCTTGATAATGTTTCCATAGATTTATACGGCACCCAGACGCCTATTAAGCATGTGGCGGCAATTTCGGTGGAGGATGCGCGTACCATCCGCATCAGTCCCTGGGACAAGTCTCACATAAAGTTGATTGAAAGCGCTTTGGTGGCCAGTAATCTTGGCCTTGGCAGTGCGCCTGACGGAGAATCTATCCGTGTAATTTTTCCGATTTTGACCACTGAACGTCGCGCCCAACTTTTAAAATTGGCTGGTGAAAAACTGGAAGAAGCCAGAGTGTCGCTTCGTAGCGCGCGAGAAGAAGTGCAGAATGATCTTACTGCCAAAGAAAAGGCTAATGCTATTAGTGAAGATGATAAGTTTCGGGCTAAGGCCGAATTACAGAAGCTGGTAGACGGCATAAACGCGGAGCTTGATAATTTGATGCACAAAAAGGAATCAGAAATAAAAGAATAAAGATGCTCAGATTTTTATAAATTATGCATATCGCCCTTTTTATTTTTATTCTGGCCGTGCTCATTCTTGTGCACGAGTTCGGACACTTTATTATGGCCAAGCGCGCCGGTATACGCGTGGATGAGTTCGGTATCGGCTTTCCGCCACGTTTATGGAAGTTTCGTCGTGGTGAAACTGCCTACTCAATCAACGCCATTCCCTTTGGCGGATTTGTAAAAATTTTTGGTGAAGATAATGAGTCGCTTTTGCAGGATAATGGAGGAGATACATCACGTAGTTTTGTGCGAGCGCGCAAAATGACCCAAGTCGCCATTATCGGTGCGGGAGTAGCGGCCAATCTTTTTTTGGCTTGGATACTTTTCTCGGCCATCTATTTAATAGGAGCTCCACTCAGCGTTTCTTCGATTTTGCCAAATAGTCCCGCGGCCGAGGCTGGAATGCGTGCGGGGGATCATTTGCGTAGTATGAGTGTTGGAGAAAATACTATTACGAATCTTACTCCCGAAAGTATACAAGTTTTTACCGCCCAGCATCCGGGAGAAAAAATTAATGTTACTTTATCGCGTGCCGGGATACTTAGCTCCTTAACTGTTGTTCCCGAAAAGGGATTAATTGATGAAGATAAAAATCGCGCCGCTATCGGTATTAATATGGATTTTGTACAAGCATTGCCCTTACACTTGGCGTTCTTCGAAGGTTTCAAAACTACAATCAACTGGCTCTACGGCACAGGGGAAGCCCTAACCGATCTTTTCATTGGACTTTTTTCCGGCACCACCAGTTTCTCGTCTCTTTCTGGTCCAGTGGGCATTGCGGGCTTGGTGGGGGATGCCGCCTCGCTCGGGCTTGTGTACGTACTTTCCCTTGCCGCTATTATCTCGGTCAATCTTTCCATTATGAATATTATTCCTTTTCCGGCTCTTGACGGAGGTCGATTGCTTTTTATCTTAGTTGAAACTGTTACGCGAAGATCTATTTCCCCGAAAATAGCCGGTACTTTAAACGTGACTGGTTTCGCACTCCTCATGCTCTTGATGGTTCTGATTACTTACCACGATATAGCCAAAATAATTATCGGTTCATAGGGCTTGTCAATAAAGTTTATCCCCAAGACCTACTTGACCGCCATCTTATTGTGTGATACCTTTATCTCGGATACGACTCTTTGATTGAGTCATTTCGGCCGCTTCGAAAGAGCGCGGCAGGAGCAGTTCTTACAATGAAACTGACCAAGCTTGCTCTTGCGGTCGCGCTTGCGGCTGCAACTATCCTCGGCTGTTCCGGCCTTGGAGATATGACGGGCTCGTCGGGTCCCGAGGACTACGACCGCGACGGTGTCGTCGACTCGGTCGACAACTGTGCGCTCGTCACGAACACTGACCAGGCAGATGTCGACTTTGATGGTAGGGGCGATGTCTGCGACTTCACGTCGGTTGACGTGAGGTTTGAGATTTCGGGGCCCGTCACGGGTACCGTGATCTCGAGGATCGAGTTCACGCTCGTACAACCGAGTCAGCTCGACGGCGCTCTTGATATGTTGACAACCGATGCCATGTCCTTTTCGATTGATTCGGCGCCCGGATTTCACTTCTTCTATGTCGTGAATCCGCCCGCCGTCCTATCTCAGGCCATGGTCGGAGGATTCGTTCGCTATCGGGTTGACCCCTCGTGGTACCCGACGGCAAGTGACTTCTTGATCACAGATATTCGGTTCCTCGACGGAGCCGGAAACGTGATTGCGGGCTCTGACGTCCGCGTCCGCCTCGTCTTCAACCCATGAAGTGGTCCGAGCCGTTCTAGTTCTTCTGCGCTTTCAGCGCTCTTCACGCCCTTCGCGCACCAATCATGCGAGGGGCGTTTTTTTAAACTATCTTATCCACTTGGTCACTCGGTGACCAAGTGGTAGACTCTCTTAATGCGAGAGACCGAAATAGCAAAAGGGGAATATTATCATATCTATAATCGTGGTGTTGATCACCGATCGATTATTCAAGACGCCTACGATACAAATCGATTTATACAATCGCTTATCGAGTTCAATGTCGAGGAACCTATTGGAAGTATTTACGAAAACTCTTTTAAGACTAAAAAGTTGCAGGTAAAGAATAACAAAAACAAGAAACTTGTAGACATTGTTTGTTATTGTTTAAACCCCAACCATTTTCATTTTTTACTTATGCCACATAGTGATGATGGGATCGCTAAATTTATGCATCGGCTTTCAATGGGATATGCGAGGTATTTCAATCAAAAATACCATCGATCGGGAGCACTATTTCAAGGAAAGTTTAAAGCCAAACATGTAAGTAATAATGATTACCTGCTTCATTTAAGTGCATACGTGAATTTAAATAATCGTGTACACCAACTTGGTCACCGAGTGACCAAGTTGGTGCGGACAAGTTGGCCGTACTATACGGGAGAAAGAAATAATGATCTGATTCTTTCAGGTACTGATATCGTTACGGACCAATTTAAAAACCATAAGGAGTATATAGATTTTTCCGAAGACGCTCTCATTTCGATGCTTGAAACAAAAGAAGAAGATAGGGAAGAAGAACTTAATGACCTTTTTATTGATAATTAATCTACTACTTGGTCACCGAGTGACCAAGTAGATTCAAAGCTTACCCCGTTAGCTTGCTACGGGGCTCCATTAAGGGAGGGTTTGGGAAACCGTTGGTTTCCCAAGATTCCAGAGCGAAGCTCCTAGATACCCCGCCGATATGGAGCGAAGCGGAATGAGGGAACGGCTTGCCGCGGGGTGGTTCATTGTTGGATGGTGAAAAAGAAAAGCCCGCGCTGGTTTGCGCGGACCGGGGTCGGAAAACATATTGTCGCGCGTTTCTGGTGTTAGACCTTCTTCTCTTGGGCCATGAGTTTCGGCATGTCTGGTATCATAGCAAAGAGTTTCTTCAAGGCGTAGAAGGCTTCCGCGCTTAAGCCTATGCGTGTTTTGATGCGCCCGTGATGAATCCTTGCATATGCCCGAGGTTGGGCCATGCCATTTTTTACATCAGTAGGTTTCAGTGGGGTGGCAAATTCCAAAAATCCACCTCCGCCATCATCCCGGGTATCTAGTTGGACAAACTTGTTGCCCAAAAGTTTCAGGGTCCTACCATGACAATTGACCAATTTTTTACCGCTTCTTTTTCCCACTTGAACCTCCTGCTCTGCTTGGCAAGTTAGCAGATGTTGCTATTATTGTCAATATTTCGTCAAAAAGCCCACAGATGGTATACTTTTCCCACTTACCTGCCTACCGGCAGGCAGGCTACTAACTACTTTCTACTTACTTGTTACAGAGTAAACTTTTCACCAAAACTCGCAAAGAAGCCCCGGCCGATGAGGTGTCGAAAAACGCCCAGCTTTTGATTCGCGCCGGTTTTATACACAAAGAGATGGCTGGAGTTTATGACTACCTGCCACTCGGACTACGCGTACTTAATAATATTTGCAATATCATTCGAGAAGAGATGGGCGCCATTGGGGGACAAGAGGTATCTCTTTCGCATCTTCAAAATCCGGAAATTTGGAAAACCACCGATCGATGGGACGATATAAAAGTTGATAATTGGTTTAAGACAAAACTTAAAAATGATACAGAGCTTGGACTTGGATTTACACACGAAGAACCGCTGACCGCACTCCTGCGCGAACATGTGCAATCGTATCGTGACTTGCCGATTTATCCATACCAAATCACGAGCAAGTTTCGAAATGAGATGCGCGCTAAAAGTGGAATTATGCGTGGCCGGGAGTTTCTGATGAAAGATATGTACTCGTTTACAACAAATCAAGAAGAACTCGATAACTTTCATGAGAAATGTGCCGGCGCATACATGAGAATTTTTGATCGGTTTGGTATAGGCGAAAGAACTTACCGCACATTTGCCAGCGGAGGAGTGTTCAGTAAATATTCCGATGAATTTCAAACGATTTCTGAGAGTGGCGAGGACTCAATATTTGTGTCAAGAAAGCGTAGGATTGCGGTAAATAAAGAAGTTTGTTCCGACGAAGTATTGACTGATCTAGGGCTTTCAAGGAGCGAGCTCGAAGAAAAAAAGGCGATTGAAGTTGGTAACATCTTTAAATTGGGAACAAGATTTTCCGAGCCACTAGGGTTTTTGTACACAGACGAGAATGGCGCGAAAAAACCGGTTATTATGGGCTCTTATGGTATCGGTCCATCGCGACTCATGGGAACGATTGCTGAAGTACTTTCGGATGAAAAAGGTCTTGTCTGGCCGGAGTCTGTTGCGCCGTACAAAATTCATCTTGTTGAAATTTCAGCAAAAGAGGGTAAGGGCGTGCAAACTCACGCGAAAAAACTTTATGCGCATTTGGTGCAAGAAGGAATCGAGGTACTCATGGATGATCGGGAACTGCCGGCTGGCCAAAAGTTTGCCGACGCGGATTTAATCGGTATTCCGTACCGCGTGGTGGTGAGCGAGAAAACGATGGCCAGTGGAAAACTGGAGTTGAAAAATCGTGCTACTGGTGAAGTGAGACGTCTCTCCGAAACAGAGCTGTATCAATATTTAAACATTTAAATATTGAAAGATTTAAAAACTAATACCAAATATTGAAAGATTTGCGAGACAAACTTTAAATATTTAAACATTTAAATATTTTTCCATGAAACTGCCCGAACGCTTCGCCCGACTACTTTCCAACGATATCGGTATCGACCTTGGTACCGCGAATACTCTTGTCTATGTTAAGGGTCACGGTATCGTGGTGAACGAGCCATCAGTGGTAGCGGTCAATCAGAAAACCGGCACAGTGGTAGCTATCGGCAAGGATGCTTATCGTATGCTCGGGCGCACACCGGCACACATTATAGCCGTGCGACCTCTTGTCGACGGTGTAATCTCAAATTTTGAAGTGACCGAAGAAATGCTTGCCTATTTTATCCGTCGCGCCCAAGAAGTGGCCGGGAAAAAACTACTTGGTCCGCGTATAGTAGTGGGTGTGCCTTCCGGCATCACAAATGTGGAGAAGCGAGCGGTGCGTGATGCGGCTCGCAATGCCGGTGCGCGCATTGTGCACATTATCGAAGAACCAGTAGCCGCTGCCATTGGAATTCGTATGCCTATTTATGATCCAGTGGGAAACATGGTAGTGGATATTGGTGGAGGTACCACTGATATCGCAGTCATTTCTATGGGTGGTATTGTAGAATCGCGGAATTTACGTATTGCGGGTGATAAAATGAACGAAGATATTGCTAACTATATTCGCGATGAGTTTAAAATTTTACTTGGTATGAAAAGTGCGGAAGAAGTGAAAATCGCCATTGGTTCGGCTCGTGAAGGAAAAGAGTTACTCGAGGCAACCATAAAGGGTAGAGACTTGGTTACGGGTTTGCCACGCGAGGTTGTTATTACTGATGCGGATGTGCGTGAAGCTATCACGCGGTCATTGCGCCAAATAATTGATGCGGTAAAAGAAGTATTGGAAATCACCCCGCCGGAAATTGTAGCGGACATTATGCATCGTGGTATTGTTCTTGTCGGCGGGGGAGCGTTAATGGTGGACCTCGATATTGTACTTGAAGAAGAATTGAAAGTGCCAGTGAGTATTGCCGAGGACCCGCTTACGGCAGTGGTGCGGGGCAGTGGCGCTGTGCTTGAAGATATGGAACTCTATCAGGATGTACTTTTAGACGACGATGAAGAGCTTCCACTCCTCTAATCTTAATCGTGTGCGTCGCGGAGTAGCTATACGACGCGTGTTTTTGGCAAGTATCATCATTGTCATTTTTCTTATTGTATTATCGTTTCTTGCTCCCTCGCTCGGCGGTTTATTCCGTGGCTTGGGATTAGGTATTTGGAAAACTCGTACGCAAGTACTTAATAATTCCGGTAATGTTATCGAAGGCGCTATTAAGACAGGACCGATTCTTGCGCAGGAAAATAAAGATCTGCGAAATCAGCTAAATCTATTCTCCACACTTCGATTTGAAAATAAACTATTACGCGAAGAAAATAATACATTGCGAGAACGCTTGGGTAGAACTGACCGTGTCGCACCTTCTATTCTTGCCAGTATTCTTGCTAGGCCTCCACTTTCAGCTTATGACACCCTTGTGCTTGACGCTGGGGCTAGTGAAGGAGTTACTCTTGGAGATACCGTTGTTTTCGGTTCGGTACTTTTGGGAAAAATTACAGTAGTTGACTCGCACACTTCGCTCGCCAATCTATTGTCTACTCCGGGAGAGAAACACATGGTACTGGTGGGGTCGACCACTGCTGAAACCGTCTCATATGGACGAGGTGGGGGTAATTTTTATTTACGCATGCCTTCAGGTGTGCCGGTAAGCGAAGGTGATGTTGTTAGCGCCCCCGGATCTTTCCCAATGATTCTCGGAAATGTGGCTCGCGTAGAGGATGCCTCAGCCGATTCTTTCCGTATCATACTTTTACGTAGTCCCGTAAATATTCAGGAATTAAAATGGATCGAGATAATTCCCAAACACTGAAAAAGAGTATTATTGTGCGCGAAGGGTATATCATCACTCTTTGCTTCTTGGTATTCTTTCTTCCGCAATGGTGTATTCTTATCGGTACTACTCTCGGTATATTATTTTTCCGCGAATATTTCGAATCGTTCGTACCGCTCATGCTTTATGATTTAGTATACGCTGGTCCCGAACAGGCATTCTTTGGTTCGTGGTTTAGTATAACCATTATCTATATTGTTTGTTTTATGATTTTTGAATATGGTTTCAAACCACGTATAAGCTACTACGCGTCTCTATAATATGCATACAAACAAATGAACCACATCTTATTACGGTCAAAACACGAGGTGGATCCCGACGAAATTTTTATTGATTCGAAAAATTTACCATCCTTTGATACTGATCGGTTTGAGGGACGTATTGAACAGGCACTTTCCAAACACGCAGTACGGTTTTTTAGTATTGTCTGTATACTTGCCGGCTGTTTTTATCTCGGACGTATTTTTTACTTGCAGGGATATCGCGGAGAAAGTTTTGCCTTGCGCAGTCAGGATAATAGTTTACAACAAGTCCCACTCTATGCTGAACGGGGAACAATTAGTGATCGTAACGACGTACTTCTGGCTTGGAATGAAAGTGATGGTACCCGGGTGTATAAACCAATCGAGGGTATTTCCAATACAGTCGGTCACTTGGGGCTTCCAACCCCAGAAGAAGTGATAACGGATGCGAGCATAAACCCAAATCACCTTATTGGCAAAGATGGCGTTGAGCAGTCATACAATAAGACATTAGAGGGAGTGGCTGGTGTGAGGCTCGAAGAACATGACGCACATAACGTTCCTATTTCAGAGAGCATACAAATATTTCCTCGCAAGGGCACAAATCTGAAGATGACTATTGATGTCGAGGTGCAAGAGAAATTATATAAGTTGATTAGGGCCACGGCGGAGGAGAAGGGTTTTACAGGCGGGGCTGGTGGAATTATGAATGTGCGCACGGGAGAACTTTTGGCCCTTGTAACTTATCCGGAGTACAAAATTACACTTTTTGCAAGTTCTACCCCAAGCGCTTTACGCGCGGCTACGTTGAATAATCCTCGCACCCCGTTTCTAAATCGAGCCACAAGCGGACTCTATGCTCCGGGTTCAATTGTTAAACCGTTCATGGCTATTGCCGCTCTGGCCGAGCAAGTCATTACACCCGAAAAGAAAATTTTAAGTACGGGCAGTATTTCTATTCCGAATCCTTATGATAAAACTAAAGAAACGCTTTTTAAAGATTGGCAAGCCCAGGGCTGGGTCAATATGCGCCAAGCCTTAGCAGTTTCAAGTGACGTTTATTTTTACGAAGTTGGAGGGGGATATAAAGATCAGCCCGGCATCGGCATAAATGCCATTAATCGTTATATGCGCTTATTTGGTCTCGGGGGGAAAACCGGAGTTGATTTATGGGGAGAGGAGGATGGAAATATTCCCTCTCCCGCCTGGAAAGAAAAATATTTTAACGGTGAGCAATGGTACATTGGCGATACTTATCACACGGCCATCGGACAATACGGATTTCAAGTTACGCCATTACAAATGATTCGTGCGATTAGTGCCATTGCGACACGAGGAACTCTGGTTCGTCCACACATTGCCTTTTCTCCAGATGCGACCGAAACGATTAAGGTGAATACTTCCGTAACCTTAGATTTTCCCGAAGAGTATTATACGGTAGTACAAGAAGGTATGCGTGAGTCTGTGCGGACCGGCACTGCCACAGGGCTTGCAATTCCGGGTTTTCCTATTGCGGGCAAAACTGGCACCGCCGAGCTTGGGTTTACCAAACAGTCAGTAAATTCATGGGTAGAGGGATTTTTTCCCTACAATAATCCCCGCTACGCCTTCGCTTTGGTTATGGAAAAGGGGCCGTTGCACAATCCCGTTGGAGCGACCTATGTTATGCGACAGTTTATTGATTGGCTGATAGAGACAAAACCCGAATATACAAAGCCACTTGTCGGAAATACCAGAATATGAAGGAAGAAAATAATTGACCCCGTAGTGAATCGCCCAGGGCGATCTACTACCGGGTTGACGGTGTTTAGATAACCATATATACTTGCGCGCAATCTCGATAGTTTAAATCTTTAACACCGTCGGAACCAACGCTACTAAAATGGCACCAAACGATAAAACAGAATATTTAACCAAAGAAAAACACGATAGTCTCGTACGGGAATTGCATGAGCTAAAGACTGTTAAGCGTGCTAAGGTAGCTAGGGACTTGGAATACGCAAAATCCCTAGGCGATCTTTCGGAGAATGCGGAATACCACGAAGCTCGTGAGGCGCAAACTAATCTCGAAGAGCGTATTGCCAAAATTGCCACTATTCTAAAACATGTTTCTATCCTAACAAATCGTCATTCAAGTAAGGTGGAGGTCGGTTCTACTGTTGTATTGAAGAAAACGGGAGATAGAGAAGAGACACGTTTGCAAGTGGTAGGGTCTGAAGAGGCTGACGCCACTCAAGGTAAAATTTCCAACAATTCTCCAATAGGTCGAGCTATGCTTGGCAAGAAGAAAGGAGATACCTTCGAAGTCTCAACACCAAAGGGTATAATAGGGTATACTATTCTATATATTGAATAGAATGTAACCTTGGTTCAAGAAAATAATAGTTTACTACCGTGTCATCGCTTCCAGAGCTCCGCGCGGAGCGTATCGAAAAATTATCCCGTATTCGTTCTCTGGGCATAGATCCATACCCGGCTGTTTCAAATCGTGATAGCGCTATCGGTGTTATTCGTGACGCATTCGAAACTCTAAATGGTCACGAAGCGACGGTTGACGGACGTATTTTTGCTATACGCGAACATGGTCCGCTTACTTTTATCGATATTCGTGATGAGACGGGAAGCATCCAACTTTATATTAAAAGTGATACGCTTGAAAAACTTAGTGTTGAAAAACAAACGCTCGGATTTTCCGAACTTCGCCTACTCGATATTGGTGATTTTATTGAAGGTAAGGGTGTTGTTACTAAAACCAAGCGGGGCGAGCTATCTGTTGAACTTACTTCGCTACGATTGTTGGCTAAATCCCTTCGGCCCCTTCCGGATAAGCACGACGGCTTGAAAGATGCCGAGACTATTTTTCGCAGACGCTATCTTGATTTGGCTATAAATCCAGAATCTCGGGCACTTTTCGACCGCAAGATTCTTTTTTGGGAAGCTCACAGGGAATTTATGAAGAACAACGGCTTTACCGAAGTACAAATTCCGGTACTTGAGCTCATAACTGGTGGAGCCGATGCACGACCATTTGTAACGCATCATAACGCTCTCGACCAAGAATATTATCTGCGCATTTCACTCGAACTTAATCTCAAGCGTTTGATTGGGGGTGGATACGAAAAAGTTTATGCTCTAGGGCCGGTGTTCCGAAACGAAGGTATAGATGACGAGCATTTACAGGAGTACACCATGATTGAGTGGTATTGGGCATACGCTAACTATCGTGACAATATGCGTCTTGCTCAAGAATGTTTTCGCTATGTTGCTCAAGCTGTATATGGCAAAACTGAATTTACGCGAGGAGAATACACCTTTGACTTGGCTGGTCCATGGCAAGAGATAGATTATGTAGCCAGCATAAAAAAAGCTTTTGGTATCGATGTTTTTACGGCAAACGAAGAAGAGATGCAAAAAATAATAGAAGAAAATGGTATAAATCTCGCCGAGGGCGCGATTACCCGAGCACGTTTGGTAGATAACCTTTGGAAAATAATCCGCAAAACTATCGCCGGTCCGGCATTTTTGGTAGGGGAGCCGAAGTTTATGTCACCACTGGCCAAATCCAGCGCAGAAAATTCGGAGATTACCGAACGATTTCACATAATTCTGGCCGGTTCTGAATTGGCTAATGCATATTCGGAATTAAATGATCCGCTTGACCAGCTTGAGCGGTTTAAAGAACAGCAAACAGCGCGTGATGCCGGCGACGAAGAATCTCAAATGCTCGATATAGATTTTGTCGAGATGTTGGAATACGGCATGCCACCAGTTTCCGGCTATGGCCACTCGGAACGACTTTTTGCTTTTCTCGAAAATCTCTCCGTCCGCGAAGCCACCCTCTTCCCCCAAATGCGCGCAAAACTTGACGATGCCACTCGCGAAATCTACGGATTGTAAAAAAATACTTCTTTGAACGGAAGCCTGGCTTCCGTTCAAATTAGTCTGGTTCACGATCTTTTTCTTTAATTTCGGTTTCCGTAACAAACGTTTCATATTCTTTCGGTGTAGCAAATTGTTCTAGGATTGGGGTTGTATCAAGGTATGAACCCCATCGATTTTCTCTAACATGGTCCCAATAGCTCGACCAGAAATAATTTTCTTCTCTGCCTTTCCATCCCTTAATATTACTACAATTTTTGTGTATGTACGCGGAAAGATGTAAAAGTTGATTATTTGTTTTTACGTGTATTGCTTGAAATGGCCCCTCGAAAAGATGACCACTCTCTTTATATTTGAGGTTAAAATATTTAGCATACGATGTCATTACTTTCTGCATGTAGGTAGATATGCCAGTATCAACAATTTCTTGGACAGATAGATGATAGTGATTATCCATAAGAATAAAAAAATGTAAGGCAATCAGTTTTTTACGTTGCCCTATTTTTTCTTTTAGGATCAACTTCTTCTCTTTCAGTAACTTTTTCGAATTTCGAGAAACATTATTAAGGGCTTCTTCAAATTGGCATTCAAGTAAAATATAAATAAACCGAGCACGGTCTGCCGGATCTCGAAATATGGCTTGCTTCCGCACTCCGCGATTGTACAAATGATAATACTCGCCCGGGGCGAAGTCTATTTTTCGTATTGGCATTACCCCCTATTTTAACGGAAGCCTGGCTTCCGTTAAAATAGGGGGTGGGGATAAGTGTGCGGACAGGTGGGATAAAGTGGGATAAGATACTTTGCAGGTGGGAGAGAGTGGTATATAATTGTTTTATGTTAATCGGTGAACATTCACACACTCTCGATCCCAAAAGGCGTCTATCGCTCCCAGCGAAATTTCGTAAGGAGCTTGGACGGCGAGTCGTATTGACCCATGGTCTCGACAATTGTCTCTTCCTCTATCCACTCAAGGGATGGGAACGCGTAGCGGAAAAGCTCGGTAATCTTTCTATGGGTCAAGCCGATACCAGAGGATTTAATCGCTTTATGCTTGCCGGTGCGGTCGAAACGGAAATCGACCAAATCGGACGTATTCTCATTCCCGATTTTCTAAAAGAGTTTGCCGGACTTTCGACCAAAGTAATCGTGGCGGGTGTGCACTCGCGCGTGGAAATTTGGGATGAAGCCCGTTGGCGAGTCTACAAGAAGCGCATCCGTGGTCAGGCCGATGAGCTTGCGCAAAAACTGGGAGAAGTGGGAGCAATTTAGAACATGGAACACGTACCGGTTCTTTTACATGAAAGCATAGAAGGTCTCGCACTTACACCTGGCGCGGTGGTGCTCGATGCTACCCTTGGTGGGGGAGGACACGCGGTGGCTATCGCGAAGAAAATCGGTAAGACAGGCACGCTCATTGGTCTTGATCTCGACGGGCAGGCCATCAGGCGAACCGAGGAGAAAATAATCGGCCGAGTCAAATTTATTTTGCGCAAGGCAAATTTTCGTCATCTCGAAAACATACTTAGCGAAATAGGCCTAAAGGAAATAGATGCCGCGTTGTTTGATCTCGGTGTTAGCTCATGCGAGATCGGTCCTTCGGGTAGAGGATTCTCTTTCTTGATTGACGAACCACTTATTATGACCTTTGATGATAAACCGGACGAGAATACCATCACGGCAGAACACGTAATCAATCTCTGGAGCCAAGAGACTCTCACGACCATTTTCCGTGGTTTTGGGGGAGAAAAGAATGCATGGCGTATTGCCAAAGCAATCGTGGCCGAACGCGAAAAGAAATCGATTAAGACGACTTTCGACCTAGTTCGCGTGATTGAAACCGTTTCACC
>Ga0209542_10012663_pt1 | contig 14699 bp, 8 predicted proteins | sample RifCSPhighO2_01_FD_184028 | JGI IMG/M metagenome (GOLD analysis project Ga0209542, IMG submission 184028) | Soil microbial communities from Rifle, Colorado - Rifle CSP2_plank highO2_0.1 (SPAdes) (version 2) | ecosystem: Environmental > Terrestrial > Deep subsurface > Rock core/Sediment ...
ACACGGCGCTTGATGTCGGTGGGGTGGAGGTGGAAGCTGTTTCTTCGGTTGGTGCGGTCGTCGCGGGAGTAGGGGTCGAGCCGCCACTACTCATTTGAACCGCTGGCGCGGGCGCAGAGTTTTCTCGCCGCGGCGTGCCGCCGTATTGCGTTGTGCTGTGCCAGCCAAAGCCGCTTGTGTCGCGCTCCATCGTGAGGCGATTGATTGCATTGCCTGCGGGCCAATCGGGAGCGGCGAGCACTTCGTCAATCAAGGCGCATTGTGCGTTGAATAGTCGCAGGCCTTCGTTTTTATCAGAGAGAACGTTTTTATAGATGAGGTCGGCTGTTATATTCGGAACAGAAGAATCATCGGTGCGTTCAAGGAGCATATAGCCGCTCGCAGGGATTTTCGAGCCAGAAGGAAACGTTATTTTGATCTGTTCGCCCTGATCGAGAAGCTGCCAACCAGCGATGTCGAGCATCGCACCCGAAATGTTTTTAAGTTCCAGCCACTCGTCGTTCGCGCTCGTTACCGTGCCCATCCAGGCGACCTCATTTAGGATGGCTCCTTGGCGTGAAGGTGTCCCACCTTGCGCGAAGGAGCACTGCTTCGGCGCCGGAGCGGTCGTCTTCGGTGCTTCAGCGGTCTTCGGCGCGGTCGGCGTTGTTGTGCTTGTAGCAGCCGGTTCTTGTGCAAGCAGCCGCGCTGCCAGTTCTTTGGCATCTTCGTCTTCTTCATCGATGGGGCGCGGCAGGGGAGCAGGGCTTTGCTTCGGCACGTTCGGCGCTTGAGCCGTCTGTCCGGTTGGCGCGGCATTTTCTGTTTGCATGGGAGTCGTTGAGGGCTCCGGATCAAGAGAGATTTCTATGACCTCCTGGCTGCTCGGGTTCCCATTAGCACGATTCCAGGTTTCTATTGCAAGTGTTTTTACTTTATCGTATGTGCCGGCGATGGCATCTACGATCTGGCCGAGCATCGTCTTCTCCTCTTTCACGAAATTGGGATCGTTCTTCTCCTTCTCAACTTCTTTGAAAAAGAGGTCAACCACCCCCGCGCCATACTGGATGGATTTAATGGATAGGAGGTTCCAGTAAGAGTTCATGACATCGGGCGCATCAAAGATGATTTCTTTCTTTGTCTTCACGACGATACTACTGGAAATCGGTTGTTTATATAAAATAATCTTGCCATCCCCATTTTTATTTAAGGCGTAAATGAACGCATCTTCTGTTTCAAAATCTGTTGGTTGTGGCAACGCATAACCGCTTTGGATACCGATGGTTCCGTTGCTGTAGAAGTTGTTGTTTGAGTATTTCGCGATGCTATCAAAATACTCGGCAAGAGTTGCAAGTCGAATTACCCCTCTTCCCCTAAGTTCCGTCGAAATGTCCTTGTTGTAGATTTCCGGATCTTTCGTAAAGTTTTCGTAAGGACTGTAGTCCCATCTGTGTCCCGGATGCGGGTCATTTCTTGTGTGGTCCGGCACGGAGGCGTCTTCAACAAGGTGTAAAGTATGCCCAAGAATGTACATCGCCTTTTCTTTGTCTCCGTTTACCCAGAAGCGAATAGCTCGCTCCCAGGTAAAATCGGTTTCGGTGGTAAGCGCGCTTAATTTCTTCTGTTGGAATGCAGTAAGAACCGAGGCCAGGGCTGTCGCGATCTTATACTTCGCCTCGTTCTGCTTGTTTTTATCCACCGCCCACTCTTTCGATTTATAACCGTTCCCGTATACGGCAGACTCGAGGCCGCGATCCTTAACAGGATCGTAGAAGTGGTTCATATAACGGGGGTCGCTATCTTCATGCCGCGAGCCATCCACGAGGAAGTCCTTGAGCTCGTCGGGGATTTTCTTGTCCGGAAAGCTTCTGTTGTAAAAATCGAAAATGTTTAACGTAAGCGCGGCATGCGTTTCTACGCCATAGGCAAGCGCGCTGGGACTATATACAAAAAGTCCCAGCAGCAACGCAGGGACCACAAATCTTACAAGCTTTCTATTTTCCATACGCCGGAGCTTGTGTTCAACTGCATGTTTATGTAGCCATCCAATTTCTTGCTGTCATCGAAAATAGCAAATTTGTAATCTTCTTCATAGGCTCGATTTTCGATATCCGGCGTAGCCCTAGATACTAAATCTGCGATTTCATCTAGCCGCCCATCTTCTTTTGCTTGTTCTAAAGCCAGCACCCATTCGTTTCTTGTTAGGTAGTTAGGGTCATTCACGGTCGTCTCAATAAGAAAATACTTGCTGGCGAGTTCGACGTCACCCTTCCGCAGGGCATCTATAAAAAGATCAAGTGTTTCCTGCGGGGTCTTGCCGCCCCAGGTGTCGGCCTTCATCGCATCCTCAAAATCGGTGACGAGGCCTTTATACAGCCGCTCATAGTTCTCTGTTGCCGCCCGGCTTCGCTTTGCTTCGGGGCTCAAATAGGTGGTCCACGCCCAGTAACCTGCTGCCGCGATCAAAATTATCGCCAAAAAGGCGACGACAAATTTCCACAACTTCCTTTTCGGAGCAGGGGACTGGCCGGCAAGAGCAGGGGGAATGGGTTGCGGTGCCTCTTGGGGCATAAAATTATTCAGAAGTTTACTGGACGAGCAAAACGACGTCAAGCAATGGCGCGCGTCTACGGCCACGTTTTTCTTTCTGCTTTTTGGTGTTTTGTTTTCCTATTTCCCCTAATTGTCCTTTCTGCACGATCGCGTAGAAATGACAATTAGGAAAAATGAAGGATATAGAAATACGGCAACGCATGTCGCACTTTGTCTTGTTGCCGCATTGCCGATTTGTACTGCTACAGTTACAAGATGGTGCCTCGTTTTGCCACGGCGAAGATATGCACGTAACTTTCGAGGCCAAGCGCATTAAGGTCTTCCATGAACCCCACAGGCAACTTTTGTTCCCCGATCCAGACGCTCTTTTGCAGCATCGAAAACCCGAGGCCCGCGATAGTGTTCCGGAGCCATTGCCGCTTTGCCTTATGCAATTCTGGGATGTCGAAGATAACGATCTTTAGGTAATCCTTTTCGGCGGTGGGAGCAAATTGCGGCAGTCGCTTCCCCCGGTGCGCGGCAAGCCATGCCTTGCCTTTTGCGGTGATGCTCCAAGCGCCGCTGTGTCTTTTGCTTTGCTCCACGAGGCCTTCTCGCCGGAGCTTCGAGAGGGTGTTGGCGAAGCTCATTTTCGCCTTTGTATCTACGCGATGCGCTGATACGCCATGCAGCATCATCCGCCGTGCATTGCGATACGATGCGGCATATCCCGTGAAGAACACTTCTCGCGTTATCGTCCCTGCATCAGCGAGTGTTTCCAGCACCATTTCCTTGAGAAAGTGGTTTTGCATCGTCCTACCTTTATATTGTCATTTTTACACGACCGCGTAATAAGGACAATAATGGGGACAAGCAGGAGCGGGGCGGCTTGCGTGACGGGAGAACTCCTTGTAGTATTGCAGGCAACATGTTTGGAACACCGGAGACACAGAAGGCATACGAGTTGAGCTACGCCACGTTCCGCGTTGCCGCGTTGGTGCGGAAGCCGGACCTCAAGGAGCGGCTGGAGCGGCAGGCGGCCATTATATTGGAGCGCGCGGCGAGCGGCGACCTCGCGATCGGGGAGCCCCTCGAGACCCTGCGGGCCCTCATTATGCTCTCCGAGGGGATAGGGGAGATACGCTATGTGAACGCCAAGGTGCTCCTCCGGGAGCTCGGGAACCTGGAGCGGATAGTCAAAGCGGCGGCCCCTCCTTCGCCTGGCTACGGAGGGCAGGTGGAGGAGTTCGACATCGAGAGGATGTTCTCGACGACCGCGACGGGGAAGGCGGGCGTGGAGGATTCCATCCGGCGCATCCAGGAACGGAGGGGGGCGGAGATCGAGGAGGCCGCGCGGCACGCTCCTAAGGTGGACAGCGTCGTGCCGACAAATGCGGTAACGAATCCGGCAAAACCAGAAACTCGGCAAAACGGCAATGGTTCGGCAAAGCTCACCACAAGTGGAAACGGCAATGGTTCGGCAAGCTCACCACAAGGCGGGAATGGTAATGGGAATGGCGAGGCAAGGGCATCGGCTATTTATGCAAAGATTCAACGCGGCAACGCTTCGATAAAAGACCTTCTTGCCGAGTTCAACGGGGTAAGCGAGCGTACGCTCCGCTACGACCTTCAGCGCCTTGTGGAGCAGGGGAGGATAGAGCGGGTGGGGAGCGGCGGACCCGGCACCTACTACCGCCTGCCTGCCGCCGCTCCTCTTCTTGTCACCCCCTCCCAGCCCCTGATCTCCGAAACGACCCTCCACTAAAAAGAGGGTCGTTTTATGGCGTAACTTTATCCCCCCGGCCCCGTTCTCCTTTATGTAGTAAATAGAACGGTTTTACTTGTCCACAGCTTGTAAAATCTGCCCCGTTTGCTACAGTAATTACATAAGTAGTCTGGTGTGAGGCTGGACTATCGTGAGTTCTGGAGGGTCCGTCAGCTGACGGACGTTCCATGGCTAGCGTCCACGCCTCCGACAATGATCGGGGATTTTTTATTACTGTCCCCGGCCACAAACTACTTATGGGGTTTTGCGGATGCGGCCCGTTCTGCGCTCCTCACGCGCACTGCGGCAAAGGCATCCCGAACTACCTACATTGAAATTCGGTTGTGTGTCCGGTTATATCCGCCGACTTCCTCACGAGAGGGCGGAGGGTCGATAATCGCGGCGCGTCAACCTTGCCGAATAATTAATTCAGATAAGTCGATAAAAAAACGTTAGTAACAAATAAACAGCAACAATGGGTACTACTTCTAAGAAAGTTGCCTCTGTTGTGCTCTCTGTAACCACAGGCATTTGGATGTCTGGGGCGATGCTCTTGGTTCCTGTCGCGGTAAACGCGCAGGCCGTAGATCTTCAGGCCCAGATAACCGCGCTTTTGGCGCAGATCACGGCACTTCAGGCACAACTTGCAGCGCAGGGAGGTGGTGCGGCAGCAGCGGCTTGCACGTTCACCAAGGACCTCACCCTCGGTGTGACGGGCGATGACGTGAAGTGCTTGCAGCAATACCTCAATGCAAAGGGCCACCAAATCGCGGCGAGCGGCGCCGGTTCCCCCGGCAGTGAGTCCATGTACTTCGGCAACCTGACCAAGGCGGCAGTCGCCAAATGGCAGGCGGCGAACAGCGTGTCTCCTGCTGCGGGATACTTCGGTGCTATTTCCCGCGCAAAGTACACCTCGCTTGCAGCCGTTACCCCCGGCACGCCAGGCACTCCGCCTGTCGTTGTCCCCGGCACCGGCCTTGCAGCGAGCGTAGCATCAGACAGCCCGGCTTCCGTTTCGGTTCCGGGCAAGGCGACGAGCGTGACCTTCCTCAAATTCAACGTTGCAGGAACGGGCACGATCTCGAACGTAGTGGTAAAGCGGGGCGGCGCCGGCGCGACGAGCGACTTCTCGAACGTCTACTTGTATGACGGGGAAACCCGCCTTACCTCGGGACGCTCGCTGAACTCCTCTTCTCACGAGGCGACCTTCTCGAACCTCGCCATTGCGGTTGCGGGCGTTAAGACCCTCACGGTGCGCGCCGACATGGCGACCGCCCCGGGTGCGGCGAACCGCAACAGCTTGGCGGTATCCGCGATGTCCGCGGATGTGGCCGTTTCCGGCTTGCCGGTAACGGGCAACGAGATGACGATGTCGACCGTAACGGCCGGCACCATCACGCTCACGAAGACCGGCTCTCCCGCGGCTCCGAACATCGGACAGGCGGGCGCTCTGGTCTCGCAGTTCCGCGTTGACGCGGCCTCCGAGAACATGAAACTCTCGCGCCTCTCGCTCTTCTCCGGCGGCACGACCTCCAAGTCCAACCTGACGAACTTCGTCTTGAAGGACCAGGGCGGCACGGCGGTGGCGACCGGCACGGGCGTGAACGCAAAAGACCTCGTGGTCATGACGTTCTCGACCCCGTACTCGCTTGCCAAGGGTGACTCGAAGACGTTCTACGTCTACGCGGACATCGGCGGCGGCGCGAAGAGCGGCGACACCGTAAAGCTCTACGTTGACGAGGCGTCGGACGTCTACGCCGTGGGCGAACAGTACGGCCATGGCGTGGCGGTTACCAAGTCCTCCTTCGACTCCGCCACCAACCACACCCTGACGCTTCAGGGCGCGACGGTGACGATCACCTTCAACGGCCCGAACGCTGGCGACATCAAGAAGAACGGCAAAGACCTTACCTTCTTCGACTTCTCCATCGCTTCGGCGAACAACATCGAGATCCGGAACCTCCGCTGGACCATTACGGCCTCGACGGCCCAGAACGGCCCCGACGACCTTAAGGTCGTTGACGTGTCGTCCGGCCTCGTAGTCGCCGGTCCTAAGGATGACGCGTCCGGGACGCAGGTCTTCACCGATGTCTTCACGATCAACGCGGGCCAGTCCCGCCGGTTCAAGCTCACGGGCGACCTCGACACGAACTGGATCAACGACGACGCGGTGACGGCGACACTCGTGGCCTTCACGGCCACCGACATCAAGAACCTGGACAACAACCAGTTCTTGGCGACGACCGAGTTCTCGCCCTCGACCAACGTCGCGGGCAACCTGCAGGCGGTCAAAGTCCCGACGCTCGAAGTGAACGTCGCGGCGACGCCGGTCTCTGACAGCTTCGTCAAAGGCACGACGGCTGTTCCGTTCATCGGGCTCTCGCTCCGCGCCATCGCGGACGACATCAAGGTGACGACGATCAAGGTATCGTCCTCGCCGTCGTCCGGTACGCTCGCGAACGCGAAGTCGGATGTCATGAGCTTGGGCTTGTATGACGGCACGACGCAGGTCGGCACCGTCAAGTCCCTCACGGGCACCGCGCTTCCGGCAACGGCGACCTTCGACAACCTGAACTACACGATCCCGAAGGGCCAGACGAAGGTTCTGACCGTAAAGGCGAACCTGTCTTCGGCCGCGACGGCGAACGAAATCCATGCGGTTTACGTGGCGGACGTTTCGACCGGCACCGCCGGCACGGACATCGTTGCGCTCGACACCGAGGGCAATGAGCCGAAGTACACCGGCTCCGACACGCCGAACAACGATTTGGCGGTCAGGTTGACGGTCCTCGCGGCCGGCACCATTACGGTGGCGGGCGCACCGACGGACGTCGAGAGCAAGGCGGGCATTATTCCCGCGAGCGCCTCCAAGACCGTCTTGGGCAAGTTCAACTTCACCGCCACGAACGAGTCGCTGACGGTCAAGAAGCTGAAGCTTAAGGTCAACAACGTGACCACCTCGACGACCGCGCCGACCTCGATCGTTGAAGTTCCGAGGATCTACCTCTACGACGGCGCCGACCAGATCGGCTCCACGGCGGGCTATATCCCGATCGGCGCCGGCGGCAGCGCGGGCCAGATCATCGTCGAAGACCTCGGATGGCTGGTCGCGAAGAACACGACCAAGGTTCTCACGGTCAAGGCGGATACGGAAAGCTTGAGCGGCACGGGCCACGGCACGACGGGCAGGAGCATCTACCTCCACGTCTTGCCGTCCGATGTGAGCGGCGATGGCTTTGAGGCCACCGGCGCGGCATCGACGGTCTATAAGCTGACCGGCTCCTCGGCAGGCGTAAGCGGCAACCAGAAGGTGGTCTACAAGACCTACCCCGAGGTTACCGTGGCGTCCGCCGGAACGGCCCTGTTCAACGGCTCGAACGACCTCTTGCTCTTCACGGTGACGAACAAGAGCTCGAACGCGCAGCTCTCGTGGAACGTGGTCTCCTTCAACGTCAGTGGCGCGGCTGCCACGGTTCCGCTCTTCGGAGCCAACACGGCGGCATTCGTCATTCGTGACCTCACGAACAGCGTGAACCTGACGCTCGGCACGACCGCGACGGCCGGTTCCGCTTCGGCAGGCCAGTACACCATCTACATCCCGACCGAGGAAGTCATCCCGGCGGGCGGCAGCAGGCAGTATCGCCTGACCGGTACGGTGGTCGCGCCGGCTGCGGACTCCAGCATCTCGACCCAGATCGTCTTGCGTGTTGACACGACGGTCGCGAGCATTCAGAAGAATGTTGCGTGGCTTGACGCTGTCGGCAACGACGACACGGGCGTTGATGCGGTGGTGGCCGCGACGGATGCGGGCTTTGTCTGGTCCGACAACTCGGCAACCACACACAGCTTGACCTCGACCGACTGGGCGAACGGCGTCTACACAGACACCTTCCCGGCAACGGCCCAGACGCGCACCAACTAGTACTTGAGAACTGGTTGATAGCGACAAAAAGCCCCGCCTCGGCGGGGCTTTTTGGTTTTGCGGAGTTATCCCCATGCCGCTTCCGCCATGGAGCGGCATGGGGTATCCTTTAATCGAAGGGGATAACCATGTCGTCCATCCCCGAGTATCATTAATTAATTCTTTTCGGGAAATCATTATGAACGGTTCTCTTACGCTTAGTTTCAACAAGGTCGCGTTCCTTTTCGGCATCGCTTTGTTTGCTGCGCTTGTGAGCACCGCTTTCTACGTCAACCGCGCTTTCGCGCTTGCGGACATCGTGATCAATAACGCGAAGATCAACTCCGCCAACACGGTCCTCGTGACGTTCAACAATCCGGGCGGTAACCTCAGCACCGTCGACTTCTCCAAATGGCACATTGATCAGGCCGGCGGCGGAGTAGGTCCGCTCGACCCCGCAAGCGCTGTGGTAACGGCAGCGGGCACTCCCTGGACGGTCACGCTGACCTTCGCGGGAACGCCGTGGAGCGCAACGAACTCCTCGACCACCGCCGCGCTCGGTCTCTACGTTGACGCATTAGGTGTAACGGACGCGGCCGGCGACACGAACGCGGTTGTCGCGCACGGCGCCTCGGTCGCCATCACCGACGGCCAGAAGCCGGTCGGGGTAAACACCGTTTCCACTTCAACCGTCAACATCGCGGGTCCGGGCACGATTAACGTGGTGCTGACGTTCGGCGAAGGGATGGACACGGCCGCCACAACGACGCTTACCTTCGCTCCTGACGTGGTGACCTCGGGAACCCTGACCTTTTCGACCGAGGCCTGGTCTTCGGCCGACCGGGTGTACACCGCAACCTATACGGTTGCGACCAGCACGCCCGAGACGCAGCTCGACGTTGACGTGACCATGCCCGGCACCTTTGCAGACCCGCAATCGAACGTGGTGGTATCAACTGCCGGCACCGATCTCTTCACCGTAGACACGGTCGCTCCGACCGTAACGCTCACCTCGAGCGCACCGCCCACCACCACGTCGCTCGCCTCGATCCCGATGACGGCAACCTTCAGCGAGGCGGTAACTGGCTTTGTGGTCGGCGACGTAACCGTTTCGAACGCAACTGCGGATGAGTTCACGGCAGTAAGCACGACCGTCTACACCTTTAGCGTGCATCCCACCGTGGCAGGGGCGGTAACGGTGGATGTTGCTGTTTCGAAGGCGATTGACGCGAGGAGCAACAACAACGCGGCCGCGACCCAGTACACCAATGAGTATGTGGCTGGCGGCGGAGGCGGCGGCGGAAGCGCTATCTACACGCCCGTGCCGGCAACTCCCGCGACGCCCGCAACGCCGGCCACCCCGACCGTAACTCCCGCAACGCCCGCAACACCTGCCACCCCCGCCGCTCCGGCAAGCATCGCGGCGCAGATCCAGGCGCTTCTCGCGCAGGTGGTTGCGCTTCAGGCAAAAGTTGCCGTTCAGAAAGCAGGCGCCCCCGCCGCCTTTACCCGCAACCTTACGCTCGGCTCGACCGGAACCGACGTGGAGACGCTCCAGAAGTTCCTGGTTTCGAAGGGGCATCTCGCGATGCCGCAGGGAGTCGCGTTCGGCTACTTTGGCGGATTGACCCGCGCGGCGCTCGTGAAATACCAAGCGGCCTCCGGCATTTCTCCCGCAGTTGGCTACTTCGGCCCTCTCACGCGGTCTGCCGTAGGCGCAGAACAATAGGGACCATCACGGATCCTCATGCAAAGCCCCGCTTTCGCGGGGCTTTGCGGTTGTTGGGCGCTTTCGTTTGGGGTACAATCCCTACATTCTTATGCACAACGCCGCGAAAATACTGCGCGGGGCGTTGGTCGCGTTGCTTCTTGCAACGGCGTTCACACCGCTTATTTATGTTTCCACCTTGCCGTTCCCGTTCGTGCTGGGGAAGATGTTTTTCTACCGTGCCGCGGTGGAGATCGCATTCGTTCTCGCCGCGCTCCTGTTCCTTGTGGAGTATGCGCGAGGCGCGGCAAACGCTCCGGACTCGTTGTGGAACCGGTTGCGGGTGCGCCTTGCGTTCTTCAAAGACCCCCTTTTTCTCGCCATCACCATATTGGTTCTTTCCGCGGCTGTAAGCGTGGCGCTTGCGCCGAACGCGTACCGCGGCTTCTTCGGTGGAGGGGAGCGCGGCGAGGGCTTCTTGAGTGTTTTCCACTACTTTCTCTTTCTCGCGCTCGCGCTCCTGTTTTTCCGTGTTCGGGACTGGGTGATTTTCGCAGGCATCTGGCTTGGCGTCGCGGTGGCCGTAATGCTCTATGCATGGCTCCAGTTCTTGAGCATAACGGCGTTCCCGTTCGCGCTCAATCCCCAGTCCCAACCAGGTTCATGGACGGGGAATCCCGCCTATCTCGCGGGATATCTCATCATCTCGCTCGCGCTTGTGCCGTTCCTGTATAACCGCACGTTGTCTCGCATCTCGCGCGCACTGCTCATCGGCTTCTCCGGAGCCGCGCTTCTTACGGTATTTGTGACCGGCATCCGTGGAGCCGTTCTCGGTGTTTTTGCGGGCGTCATTGCGCTTACTGTCGGGTTCCTGTTTCAACAAGGAGTTAAGCGCTCGCTTAAGATAGCGGCGCTCGGTTCGCTTGCCGGTCTCATGGCGCTCGGCGGGGTCTTCTGGATGACCCGCGGCGCGGAGGCATGGCAAATATTCCCGGGCGTCCGCCGCCTTGCGAAAGTTGACCTGCTTGCGACGCCCTCCGCGGCAACTCGTCTTTTGGCGCTCAAGGTGAGTTGGGAAGCGTTCAGGGAGCGGCCCATGTTCGGCTGGGGGCTGGAGAACTACAATATCGCGTACAACAAGTACTACGATCCCGCCTACGCGTTCTATGCGGAGGACTGGTTCGACCGTGCGCATAATCGTTTTGTGGATACTGCGGTAACGCAGGGAGCATTCGGTCTTTTGGCCTACCTTGCCGTGCTCGGAGCGATGTTCTTTAGGTTCTGGAAAGGGGCGGGTCGGAACTACGCATTCCGCGCGTCAGCTCCTCTCCTTTCAGCCATTATCGTCGCCTACGTCGTCCAAAACCTTTTTATCTTCGATCAGATCACCTCCTACATTGCGTTTTCCGCCCTGGCAGGATTCCTGATCGTCCGGGACGCCGAGGCGGCGGAAGCGGTCCCTCCTCGCATGCTGCCGTTTTCGCGCCCCGCAACGCTTGCTCTCTCCGTCGTCCTGCTCGCGGGCGCCTCCGCATCCGGCTACGCGCTGTACGCCTATAACTACGTGCCGCTTGTCCAGGCGGTGCAGTTTAACCGCGTCCTCTCCCTTAAAGTGGGTGACAAGATACTGGCGGGAGCTGACTCATTTCTCACGCCGTACACGTTCATTCAGCCCGCCCTCCGCGCACAGCTTATTGAGGTTTTGTACAATAATAACCTCATCACCAACAAGCAATTCGAGCCATTGGCGAACAAGGCGTTAGCGGCGATGGAAGAGGTGGTGGAGCGGGAACCCTTCGAACCGCGGCATTACGCCGCGCTCATCGAGTCGTACAACGAACGCGCGAAGCAGGATCCGGCGAATTTCGAGAAGAGCGAGGCGTTCGCGCGGAAAGCGCTTGCGCTTACCCCGCAGCGGCAGGGCATGCGCTATTACCTCTCGTTCGTCCTGGCCGGCGAAGGACGATACGACGAGGCGCTCCGGGTCGCAAAGGACACGCTTGCGCAGGACGACCGCATCGCCAAGGCGCATTACCAACTCGGCCTGATCTACGGTCTCATGGCGGATTCTTCGAGGTACAAAGGAACCGCTGACGGCGCGGTCTACCGCCGCGAAGCGGAACAAGAGATGGACGCGGCGCTTGCGCTTGGCAGGAAGCAGATCGGTACGATGGAGGACTACACCGGAACTGATCTGACCAACACGCAGTTCTACCTTTTTCTCGAAAGCGACCTCAAGAACATGGCGATCTTTTACCGCGCCTGGCAGGAGCCGCGGAAGGTTGCCGAGATCCTCGAGGTCCTTTCTCTGCAGTATCCCGCCAACAAGGACTACATTCACGACGCCATCGTGGTGTATCGCACCCTGCGGAACAAGGAGGGGATCATACGGAACGCCGAGAAGCTTAAGGAGCTCCAGCCCGACCTGGCCAACAGCTTGGATATCATCATTGATCTCGCAGAGAAAGAGAACTGGGAGATCCTCGACTCCCTATAAACCTCAACCATGGTGTCGCTCCGTGTCGCCTTTTGGTGTCTTGCGCTTGCGCTCTTTGCCGTCGCCCTCGTCGCTCCGAGCACGTTTTTCCTGTTCGTCGGCATCAAGGCGTACTGGTTCCGTCTGTGGGTGAGCGCTGCTGCGGCCGCGTTTCTCTGGTGGGCCGGTTTTCTTGCAACGCGCGCAAGCGATAGCGTGAGCGCGGAGTTGCGTGAACGGCTCCGCCGCGTCTTCGCCTCCCCGCTCACATGGGCGGTTACTGCGTTTGTCGCCGCCTTTCTTATTTCGACGTTTCTGGCGCGGGATCCCGCGCTTGCGTTCTGGTCCAATTTCGAACGAGGCGAGGGGGGATTCGCGATGCTCTATCTCTACGCATTCTTCCTCTTGCTCGGCCTCGTGGCGCGGGATGAGCGTTCATGGAGGGGATTGCTCTGGGTTTCGCTCATCGCCGCCGTGCTGGTCGTGGGCTACGGCGTTCTGGCGATGCTTGACGATCCCGCGAACGGCACATACTTCATGGGGCCGAGGGGCATCTCGGGAGTCTTGCAAGATCGATTTGCCGGCTCATTAGGGAACCCCATCTACGTAGGCAGCTATCTCCTATTCGTGTTTCTTTACATCAGCCTTCTGTTCGAGAAGGTCGCGCGCAAAAGCGCACGGGCAGGCCTTCTCGCGCTTGTCGCGCTCTTCTCCGTCTTCTTCGTGCTGTCGCAGGGGCGGGGGGCGATGGTCGGTCTTGCCGCGGGACTCGTAGCGGGGTTGGGGTTCGCGAGCTGGGCGGCGAAAGGCCTGCCTGCCGGTAGGCAGGGTCGCACACGCGTCATCGCGCTTAGCGTTCTCGCCGCGCTTGTCCTTGCGGGCGGGGCATTGCGGTATTTCAAGGACAGCGCGCCGGTCAGGGCGGTTCCCATTGTCTCGAGGATAGCCCGCATTTCCCCCTCGTCCGAGCTCACGCGCCTCTATGTATGGAGAACCGCTTTGGAAGGGTGGCGGGAGCGGCCGCTTTTCGGCTGGGGGCCGGAGAACTTTACTGAAGTGTTCGACAGGCATTTTGACGTCCGCCATTTCACGCCGGGTGTCCGTTCGAATACCTGGTATGACCGCGCGCATAGCATCGCGTTCGACTATCTTGCCGAGCTCGGTGCCGTCGGTCTTCTTGGCTTCCTCTCCATCTTCGCGGCGTTCTACTGGCAGTTCTTCAGGTTCTGGGACCGGAAGCAGGTATTTCGGGGCGCGCTTTGGTTCGCGTTCCCGGTTGCGTATCTGGCGCAGGGAGTCACTATTTTCGACATATTTCCCGTTTACATCCAACTGTTCTTCTTCCTGGCATATGCGACGCATGTATTCCGACCGATCGAACCATGACGCATCTTAGAAAGATCTTCGCCGTCCTTGGGATCGCGGTCATCTGTGCTGTGTTGGTCATCGGGACGTACCTTCCGTACCGAAAGTCCCGCGCGATCGCGGCGGTGAACAAGAACCTCGGGGGCGCGACCACCGTCGAACGGTTTCTCGGCGTGTTCGGGGAGGCGCTTGCCCTACGCTCGCCCTATGGCCAGGAAGAGGCGGTGCTGTTCGTAAGTGAACAGCTGGTGAAGGCGATCGGCGCCCAAGGGGATCCGCGCGTGGCCAATGCCATCGTCGCGTATGCGGAGAAGATATTCGCGCCGCTTCTTGACGGGCGCGGCAGTTCTCCCGCCAAGAACCTCCTTTCATTAGGGAGGATCCATCACGCGGCGTGGATGAAGACCGGGGATGCGGCATATGCAAAACAGAGCGAAGAGCTCTATCTGCGCTGTCTCGAGGCAAGTCCGCGCCGGCCGGAGTGCCTCTACGGTTTATTTCAGCTTTATGTGAGTGCCGACAAAAAAGAACAAGTTCGGCTCGCAGGGGAGGAGATCCTGCGCTACTGGCCGGACGAGCGCGTGCGAGAGGCGCTCAACGGCAGCCGGTAAGCGGGGACTAGGAACCGGAAAGGAAGGTGTCGATACGGCCAGCCGCCTCTTCTTTCGACGGCGCTTTCTCTCTAAAAAGTCGCTCGAGTGTGCGGATACGTTCTTCCACGGCGGAACGGTTCAGGTGATTATCGGTTTTGCTGATAAAGATCTTTTCCCACTTCGTGGCGCTCGAACCTTCTTCCGCGGTCAGGAGTTCCTCAAAGATCTTCTCGCCGGGGCGGATGCCGGTGATAACGATGGGTATCTCCTCGTCCGGCTTGTAGCCGGAAAGACGAATAAGTTCGTGCGCGAGGTCGAGGATCTTCACGGGCTTTCCCATGTCGAGGATGAATATCTCGCCGCCCGTGCCGATCGCGCCC